>ERZ827156.3611-NODE-3611-length-13703-cov-17.063453_pt1 | contig 13703 bp, 12 predicted proteins | sample MGYA00519919_ERZ827156 | MGnify/ENA primary metagenome ERZ827156 (study PRJEB31778, sample SAMEA3449269) | human gut metagenome | biome: human gut; feature: human-associated habitat; material: faeces | place: United Kingdom | collected 2010/2012 ... | reverse complement strand
AGTGACGATTGTCGGTATGCAGCACAGATCAAGCGGCAGGGCGCACGGAAGAAAGTCTTGTGAGAAGCTAAGAACGAGAAAGAAACGAAAACAGCATAAGAAAAGACGCAGACGGCGGCTTGCCCCAGATTGGGCAGGCCGCCGTTTTTGCGCAGAAATGGAGGTATCATGCGTATTTTTGAAATCGTAAAAGAAAATGTCAATCTGCGGGAGGCGGCAGAACTGTATGGGATCGATGTGAATAGATATGGGAAAGCCCTCTGCCCCTTTCACAACGACCGGAACCCCAGCCTGTATGTGGCGGACGATCACTATTATTGCTTCGCCTGTGGGGAGCACGGAGACGTAATCGACTTTGTGGGCAAGCTGTTTCAGCTTTCGCCCTATGATGCGGCGCGGAAGCTGATGGCAGATTTTCATCTCAGCCCCGACAAGCCGCCCAGCGCAGCAGCACTCCACGCAAAGCGCATCCAAACAGAAGCACAGCAGCTCATGGAAAACGAGCGGCTGTGCTTTTCTGTTCTGTCCGATTACGCCCGTGTGCTGCGGAACTGGAAGGTGCGGTATGCGCCGCAATCTCCTGACGAGCCTGTTCCCGCACGGTTCGTGGAAGCCTGCCGCAACCTCGACCAGACCGAATACCACTTAGATATTCTGTGCGCCGGGGATTCCCACGAACGCGCCGAAGTCGTGCAGCAGCAGATGGCAGACGGCAAACTGGACAGGCTACGACGGAGATTAGAGAAAATTCACAAGGAGGAATTGGAAGATGGATATGACACCGCAGACGTGGCCTGACTGGTACGACGGCAGGCGCATCAATGAGGTGCTGTTCTGCCAGCAGTTTTTGGACAAGCATCCCATGAAATGTGTGCGCGGGCGGCTGTTCACCGTGGATGGTCTCATTGAGGACGAGGGGCAAATCGGCAATCTCATTCTGGAGGAAATCTCCGGTGTGCTGACCTCTAACTTATCCAAGACGGTTACAAACCTGCTCGCCAGCATCAAGCTGCAAGCGTATTCGCCGCCGCTGCCCATTGAGACGGACCGCATCCACGTTTCCAACGGAACGTATTTCATGGACGGCAGTTTTATCACCGACAAGAGCTACTGCAACAACCGCCTGACCATCGCCTACAACCCTGACGCGCCCACGCCGAAACGCTGGCTGCAATTCCTGTCCGAGCTGCTGCAACCGGAGGACATTCCCACCTTGCAGGAATTTCTCGGCTACTGTCTGCTGCCAACCACCAAGGGACAGAAAATGCTCATGCTGATCGGCAAGGGCGGCGAGGGCAAAAGTCGCATCGGTCTTGTCATGTGCTCGCTGCTGGGCGACAGCATGAATACCACCAGTATCCAGAAGGTGGAGAGCAACCGGTTCAGCCGTGCGGACTTGGAAAACAAGCTCCTGATGGTGGACGATGATATGGACATGAGCGCCCTGCCCAAAACCAATTATATCAAATCCATCGTCACATCTGAGTGCAAAATGGACATGGAGCGCAAGGGCGTTCAGAGCTATCAGAGCCAGCTTTATGTTCGCTTCCTCTGCTTTGGCAACGGTGCGCTGACCGCCCTGCACGACAAGTCCGACGGCTTCTTTCGCCGCCAGATCGTGCTGACCACCAAAGACCGGCCTGCAGGCAGAGTGGACGATCCGTTTCTGGTGGACAAACTGCTGCGGGAAAAGGAGGGTATCTTTCTCTGGTGTCTGGAGGGGCTGCACCGGCTGATCGGGAACAATTATCAGTTCAGCATTTCGGGTAAGGCAAGAGAGAACATGGAGACGGTCAAGCGCAGCAGCAACAATGTGATCGAGTTTCTGCAATCCGAGGGCTATATCCGCTTTCGGGCAGACGGCGAAGCCAGCTCCAAGGCGATCTATGAAGCCTATACCCGTTGGTGCGACGACAACGCGCAGAAGCCCATGTCTGCCAACCGGGTCAGCTCTGAGCTTGCACAAAATGAGCTGCTTTACAACGTAGAGGCCACCAACAATGTCCACGTCGGCGGTAAGCGGGTGCGGGGCTTTGTGGGCATTGAGGTGGTCAATCCGCCGCCGTATTGAAAATGAGAAACGGACTTCAAAACAGCCGTACACGCCGTACACTCTGTACGGCTGTTTTTGATTCCATTCTCGAAAACCGTTTTTGCTTGTGCGCACCGTGAAGCATTTCACGGTAGAGTGTAAAACCTGCCGTCGAATCGGCGGCTGGCACGCAAAACCGGCGTACAGAAGCGTACACAAAGAGACTTTGCCGTACCGAGCCGTACACTGGCGGCTCAATTTAGCGACTTCAAAATCAATGCTTGTGAAATCCGTGATGATTTTTGCCGCAGGTCGAACGCACTGCACCATCCGGTGATTTACCGAAGCGTGAAGTTGCTGCACCGGATTGCGGCATATTCTGCCGCTTCGTATGTTCTCACACAGAACGATGAAGCCGATAGGGTGTTGTTATGAACAGAGCATCACGGGCGGAAATCTGAGTGGATTTGCGGAACGGCAGATTTTTCACCGCAAAGCGTACACAGTTCACTTATTCAAAAACCAATATCACGAAAATATGGAGGTAAAAAGTTGATGAAATCCAATCTGAGAAATGAGATCAAGTCGTACATCGTCCGTCAGGGCATGACCATGCAGGAGGTAGTCGATCTGCTGCGGGACGAACACGGCTGGTCTGACAGCGTATCCAACCTGTCCAACAAGCTCCAGCGGGAATCCCTGCGCTACGTCGAGGCTGTCCAGCTTGCCGATGCGCTGGGTTTCGAGATCGTCTGGCAGAAGCGAAGATAAGGAGGATTTTCACATGACAGATGCGGAAAAGAAGCTGTTGCAGGCGCAGCACCGATTGGAGGAAGCGCAGGCCAGAGACAGAGTAAAGGAGCGCAAAGCCAGAACGCGCAGGCTCATTCAGGAGGGGGCAATTCTGGAAAAGGTGCTGCCAGAAGTGCGGACGATGGAGCTGTCTGCGCTGGAGGATTACCTGATGCAGAAGCTGCCGCAGCATGATTGAATCCGTTGGAAGGTCTCCAAGAAACCGGGGGCCTTCCTTTTTTTCTCCCGAAGGGCGCACTTACTCACCACCCCGAAGGGGCGGTGGTATTTCCTGCGGAAATCGTGCGCTCTGCGAGGCGAATGCGGCTGCTGCGGCAGCCTCCAGACAATGCCACAGCACCTGCAAGTGCTGCTGTCATCGTCTGCGCAGGTCGCAGTTGTTTCCGTTTTGGAAACAGTCTGCTCCCTGCCCGCACAAACCTGCCACCGGCAGCTTTATTTGCGGCTATGACCCGAAGCTCGACTTCGGGTCATTTTCTCTTTTGCGAAAGAGAAACAGAAAAAGAAAGAATGAGGTGAAGAAGATATGGCGATTTACCATCTGGAAGCGAAGATGGTCAGCCGTGGCGCAGGCCGCTCCGCCGTGGCTGCTTCCGCTTATCTGAGCTGTTCCCGCCTGTATAACGATTACGATGGGATTCAGCATGACTACACAAGAAAACAGGGACTTGTCTGGCAGCAGGTATTTCTGACGGAATACGCCCCACAGGAATGGCAGGACAGAGAAAAGCTCTGGAACGCCGTGGAGGAAGTAGAGACAGCAAAAGACAGCAGGCTTGCCCGTGAGTTCGTCGTGGCGCTGCCCATAGAGCTGAGTCGGGAACAGCAAATCGAGCTGCTGCAAGACTTTATCCGGGAGCAGTTTATTTCGGACGGGATGTGTGCCGATGCTGCCATCCACGACACGGACGGCCACAATCCCCATGCCCACATTCTCTTGACGGTGCGCCCGTTGGACGAACAAGGCAAGTGGCAGTACAAGACCGAGAAGGAATATCTCTGCATGAAAAACGGCGAAGAACGCGGTTTTACTGCCGCTGAGTTCCGGACGGCGCAGAATGAGGGTTGGGAGAAACAATATCCCTACAAGGTCGGCAAGAAGAAGGTGTATATGACGCCGTCTGCTGCCGAGGCGCAAGGATTTGTCCGCGCAGACAAGCATCCGAAAAGCACCCGCTATGGCCGTCAGAATCCCATCTCCGAGCGTTGGAACAGCGAGGAGCAGCTTGCCGTATGGCGGGCAGCGTGGGCGGATGCGACCAACCGTCATTTGGAGAGGTACGGGCATGACGAGCGCATCGACCACCGCAGCAACGCCGCCAGAGGGCTGGACGAGCAGCCCACCATTCACGAGGGTGTGACCGCACGCGCACTGGAACGAAAAGGCATGATTGCTGACCGCTGCGAGATCAACCGGCAGATCAAGGCGGACAATGCCCTGCTGCGGGAGCTGAAAGCTGAAATCAAAAAGTTGACCGCACTGGTCGCCCGCACCGTACCGGCCATTGCGGAGGGGCTGGAGAAGCTGCGCAGCCGGGTGCTGATCTTCTGTTATCAGCTCTCTCACATTCGCAGCGGAAAGGCGCATATTCAAAAATCCCTTGCCGTATGGAAGCCGGAGCTGGAGCATTACACTGGTCTGGTGCAGCAAATCAAGGAAAAGAGCAAGGAGCGCAAAACACTAGTTGCCGAGAAAAAGGCATTGCCAATATACCATGTGAAACGCCACAAGGCGCTGGCTGTCCGTATTGCAGAGCTGACGGAAGATTTAGAGGAACTGCGTTCCGAAAAGGCACTCCTTGTGCAAAAATTTGAGTATGCGGAGGATGCAGGCGCAGAGGCGTTCCGTAAGGATATTGCTATTATGGAGGCTGGCCTGAAAAAGCTGGAGGCGCAGGAGCAAAAATACTCTGCCGAGTTGGATAAGGCTTTGGATGAATACGCTGAACTGAAAGCGCAGGCTGCGGATTTTGACTCGGTAGAGCTGTACAAAGCACGGCAGGTCCTCCGTCCTGCGCAGGAAAAGGCAGCGGAAAGGCAGTTGGAGGAAACCTTGCAGAAGAAGCCTTCGTTCAGTCTGCTGCTCAGCGCAAAGCAGGAAATATCCAGACTGCTTGGAGAGGACACAGAAGAGCGGCAGGCACGGCAGATGGTTATTCGTCGGCAACGGTCAGACCCGCAAAAGCCCAAGCACTTCCAGCGCTAAGTGATAAGAATGCACATTTTCCCTATTGACTTTCCAACTCTAATCCGTTAGAATAATACTAACAGATTAGAATGAAAGGCCGCTAGAATGAGTATACCAAAAGTTTTTGAAAGCGAATACCGTTTTTGCCTGATCCTTTGGGATCATGAACCCATCAAGAGCAGAGATTTAGCTCAACTTTGTGAAGAGCAACTAGGCTGGAAGGTTACTACCACTTACACGGTAATAAAGCGTTTGTCGGAGCGTGGCGTGATAAAGAATGAGAATACAATCGTTTCTTCGCTGGTATCCAAGGAGCAGATACAGACAGCTGAAATTGAGGAATTGGTCGAGAAAAAATTTGCCGGTTCGATTCCGGCCTTTTTGACTGCATTTACCAAAAGCCAACAGCTCACAGTCGATGAAATTCAGGAGATGCAGCAGATGATTGACCGCTTTCGGAAGGAGCATCCGGATGACTGAATTGTTTATGAAGCTGCTTAATATGAGCATCAATGCCGGATGGCTTGTTCTGACTGTTCTGCTTGTTCACATCATATTCCGTAAGGCCCCCAAATGGCTGTTCCCCGTATTGTGGAGCTTTGTTGGGATTCGGCTTCTCATGCCAAACGCATTGGAAAGTCGCTTGAGTGTCATTCCTGATATAAGTGGCTTTTCGGCATCCGAGCAGGGCCTGCTTTCTGCCAAAGGTTTCACTGCTCCTGTTCCTTATGTTGGAATCGTCTGGTGTACTGGTATGGCAGTAATGCTTCTGTTTGAAGCATTAAGCTATGTACATCTCCGCAGCAAAGTAAAAACTGCTGTCCGGCTCTCGTCAAATGTGTATCAAAGCGAGCATGTGAATGCTCCGTTTATTCTTGGCCTGTTTGCGCCGCGCATCTATATTCCGTTCCATATAAAGAGCAAGGAATTGGATAGCATAATTGCACATGAACGTGCGCATATAAAACGCCGCGATCATTGGCTAAAGCCCATTGCGTTCTTAATTCTTTCTCTTCATTGGTTCAATCCTTTGATTTGGATTGCGTATTATTTCCTTTGTAAAGATATTGAGTTGGCATGTGACGAATACGCTATCAAGGATATGAGTGATTCTCAGCGCGCTGCGTATTCGCAGACGTTGCTCTCCTGCACTGCAAACCAGCGTATTTTTGCGGCCTGCCCGCTGGCCTTCGGCAGTAAGAATGTGAAAACACGAATCCGTGCTGTACTTTCTTATCGAAAGCCTCATACTTGGATCATAACCGTGACCGCGATACTTGTTTTGGCAGTTGTCGCCTGCTTTATGACAAACCCGAGACAACCAAAAGAAAGTACTGCTCAGGGTAGCAACTATATTGATCTAAGCCAGCCTCCAATATTGGACGTGATTCAAAATGGACAAACTATTTCGGATAGAAGTAGTAGCGAAGATTGGCAACGTGAAGTAGAGCTTGAGAGCGCTTTGTTGGGAGAAGCGATAAAGAAGCAAGAGTCTCTTACTCAAATTCAAACAACTGATTTTTACAGATGAAAAGTCCGACGTTATAGGATATTGCATCCTGCCCCAGTCTGTTTTCCCGGTTTTGACAGATAAGTAAGTGACAGCTGAGCAGCGGCATGGGTGAATATTTCTCCCATGCCGCTGCTTGCATTATTGGAGTGCAGTTAAATGATTGTTTTCTTTTACGAAAAGGTGCGCTTAAAGCGCGGCGCTTGGCAGACGGTGAGTATTGTATTGCTGATAGCTTTCCTTTGTGCATTTTTTACTCTCTTTGATGGCTTCATTTGCCAGAAAGAACAGGATATGGAGAGCGCCTACGCAGTGATTCCCGTAACTGTCGTCGTATCCAATCTTACCGGCACGAAAACCGATGACCTGAAAATTACAGACTATATTATCAACTACTTTCTCTCTGACAAATATGCTTATGGCGGGGAGCTTCAGGAAAAAGCATTTTCCTCCTATGTGAAGGATGTTTGCCTGAAAGCATCTGTCTATTACAGCCAAGGGACGGGTTTTTCGAGTCGGCAAAAGCTGATTGGCATTACTTCTGTTGATGCCGCATCGGAATTGGCACCCGTTTCAGGAAATTCGATTACTTATTTTGAAGGATACGACGAATCAATTTTTACCTCAAATAAAGCAGCGTGTCTTGTTTCGACCGCAGCGGCAGAAGAACTGTCGCAAGATACTGATAATAATGGTAATGTCATATTGACGGTTCAGATGTCGCCTGCTGCGACCGGTGAAGCGGCCACACAGATTTCGCTCGAAATTGCTGGGACGTATTCGTCGGAATCTCAAACGATCTATTGTCCATTCAGCTGCGTTGCCGCAGTACAAACAGAGCTGGATGGGAAGATTACGGGGGATAGCTTGAGCGCCACAGTGCGCGATAATCATGAGCTGGACGAATTCCGGAAAATACTGATGCGTCACTTCGCAAATGTGGACCCATCCGGGCATCAAGAAGAAATCAATAATTCTCCAGCCCTCCGATATCAGCAATTTGCCATAACAGTTCATGACGAAACACTCCGCGAAACTCTGAATGCTTTGAATCGAAATTTGCAAACACTGTATCGACTAAAACCAATTTTTGCCTGCACAGAGGTCATGATTGGCACCACCGCAGGTTTTTTCTATATTCATATCCGAAGGCGGGAATTTGCCATTGCACGATCTCTTGGTACAAAACGCATTGAAACGGTCATTATGGTATTCGTCGAGATATGTCTGATGTTTTTGGTTGGCGCAGCTATTGGAACAATTCTCATTCTGTTTGTCCAAGAGACTGCCACCCAATATGTCATGGCCGCAGCACTCTTTTTTGCTATGAATGTCGGGGCAATTACAGCTTGCTTGATGGCAACTGGAAAAAGCGGAATCCGATTACTACGGGAGGTTGAGTAGCATGTCCGTATTATCTGTGCAAAGTGTTTCTTATTCATACAAAACAAAATACCAAACTGTTCAGGCTGTAAAAGACGTCTCCTGTGATTTGAGTGCTGGAACTTTTTATGCGTTAGTCGGCAAAAGTGGAAGTGGGAAGACAACACTGCTTTCATTACTGGCAGGACTGGATACGCCGCAGAGCGGAGACATAATGGTCAACGGCCAGAGTTTGCGGGAAATAGACGTGGATATCTACCGCCGCAAGCAGGCGTCTGTGATTTACCAAAGCTATAATTTGTTTCCACTTATGACTGTTTGTGAAAACGTCATGTACCCCTTAAAGCTGCTGAGGCATTCCGATGCCGATGCAAAAAAAGAGGCACAGATTGCTCTTGAAAAAGTCGGTCTGGGCGAAAGTTATTGGAAGCGACTCCCTGCCATGCTGTCAGGCGGCGAACAGCAACGAGTCGCAATTGCTAGAACATTAGCTGTTCATGCGCAAATCGTTCTTGCAGATGAACCTACGGGAAATCTGGACACAGAAAACAGCTCACAAATTATTCAACTGCTTTCTAAACTGGCGCATGAGGAAACCTGTTGCGTGGTAGTTGTCACACATGATTTGGAGGTTGCCAAAGCGGCGGATGTCGTATTCCGTATGGACAGCGGCAGAATCAAGGAGGACGCTGTATGACACCTTTGAAACAGCTTTTTCGTCAACCAGTTCGCTTGCTTGCAATTATCCTGCTGGTGGGAATGGCTTCCGCTTTTATCTGTCTGAGCGCAGGCGTATTTTCATCTGCAAAGGCAACGCTTGCGCAAATTGAAGAACGCTATGTGACAATTGGCATCCCCACAACGGAGACAGAGGGTGTGACAACAGAGTACAACGGGCTGACGCTCCATCATGAAGAAAGTATAATTAGTCAAGATATGTGGGCATATATGGATCAGCTTGCTGCTGATGGAAGGATCATAAAAGGCGCGTACCAACAAAAATATATCAGTGCATATTGCCCCTCTATTCAGACCGTTACCAGCGGAAATGAAGATGGCACATATGCCCCCAGCCTTGATACGCCATATGGTCGAGCGATTTTGGTAGTTCGTATCACGTCAGTAGATGAGATAAATCTGCCTGAGTTTGCTGAAATTGCGTCCGTATCTGTTACCGCTTCGATTGAAAACGTGATTAAACTTCATCAAGACTATGCTGTTCGCAGCACGCTATACCTTACTATAGGGTGTAACTCTCGGGAAGAATTGGACGCACTTGACATTCAGGTTGGGCGACGCTACTTGGTTTATGGATCGGAATATATAGACCGAGACCTAGAACTGCGCACGACATTAGCAGAATCGCACCGGTGTTCTGTAGAAGATATTGATTTGTCTCGTATATCATATGACTTGACGGCAGATGAAAAGAAAACCGCTTCACAAGATTTCATACCAGTAGCAAAATACTCTTCTGGTGAAAAAACGTCTATTTTGGGACAGAACATGGTTGACGCAATAGATTCCTGTGCAATGACTGTTACACACTGGCACGGACTGTACCCAGAAACACAGCCAGACTATGCAATTGACGGTTCTGAAACGGGTGTACTGCTAAACGACCAATACCTTGATGTATACATGACCCCGTTGGAAACTGGTCTGGATGTCTTTCTAAGCTCAAATGCGGGAATTGAATGGCGGAGCGCAGCCCAAGAATTGGATACGCAATATCATACTGTCAGTGTGATTGGTACAGATCTTCTGGAAAGCATGTATTGTTTCCATCAAAAGGACTCTTTCGTAACAGAAGGACGGAGTTTTGGGGCGGACGATTACAAAAATGGCTCTAATGTCTGCCTGATTTCTGAAACAACTGCCATTGCAAGCGGACTTGGTACAGGAGACTGCATTGATTTGTCGTTCTACTGGGGTCCAAATCCTCTTGCCGATTTAACAGCTCCGGAATGGAAGGTGCAGCCACAGCTTTTTTCCCAAAAGATTGGGGTTTCAGGTGATACGAAAACGTATCAGATTATAGGAATTTACCGACAGTCGGACTTATGGGATACCGCAGACTATCGCTTCCTTCCGAATACCGTCTTTGTCCCTAACGCTTCTCTGCCAGAAAATTGCTATAGTAGTCGAAATGGCGTTTTCTTTACATACGTCTTGCAGAACGGGAAGGTATCTGCTCTCCAAGATGCGCTGGAATCACATGGATATCCGGCAAACATTCTGTTTTGCTTTGATAACGGGTACACCGAAATTGCTGAAACCTTGCATGGATTCTATAGCAGTGCGCAGCAGCTTCTTTTCGCTGCCTGCACAACAGCGGGCGCGGCTCTGTTCGTATTTCTTGCACTGTTTGTAAACCGTCAACGGCGGACGCTTGGACTGATGCTCTCGCTTGGTTCCGGCAAAAGGACCGCTGTGATGTTTAGCTGGGAGATAGCCGCAATACCTATCATCCTTGCGACAATAACTGGGATCATTGTTGGAATCCTTACAATGAATGCTACGACACTAAATCTGTTTTCCTCCGTTTCAGAAGTGCTTAATACAAGTTTGAGCGGTGCAGCCACGATTGGATATAACGATATGATAACGGAAGTCGTATCAATGCCAATTGCGGTTATTGCGGCAGGTATCCTGCAACTGATTGTTTATATTGTGGCGACTTACCTACATTTGCAGCGGTTGGCGCAACGATCCCCGCTTGAGTTAGTGCGGAAAGGCTAAGTTTCAGTATTGACAAGAAAAAGCAAACTTGATTGGTTATCAATTCCAATACTTCATTTAGAGAGCGCCCTGTCATGATTTTGTGCAGGGCGCTCTCTTATGAGGAAAATACCCTTGACAAATCTCTTCTCAGCGGACAATCCTGCAACAGTACGCAAAGGAACAGGGACTTCATGTAGTCGGTGAGTATGTGGACGATGGCTGGTCGGGGACGAACTTTGAACGCCCGGATTTTCAGCGCATGATGGACGATGTGGAAGCCGGAAAAGTAAACTGCATTGTCACGAAAGACCTTTCCCGTTTCGGGCGGGAACATGTGATGATGGACTACTATCTGGAATTTCTGTTCCCGGAAAAACGGGTGCGCTACATCGCCGTTGCGGAGAATGAGGACACAGAGAAAGGGCTTTCCGATTTTGTCCCGTTCAAAAACCTGTTCAATGAATGGTTTGCGAAAGATACGAGCCGCAAGGTAAAGGCCGCTTTCAAAGCGAAGTTTGCCACAGGACAGCGTATCGGTGCCTATGCTCCCATCGGGTACAGGAAACACCCGGAAATCAAAAACAAGCTGATAATCGACGAGGAAACCCGCTGGATAGTGGAGAAGATTTTTGACCTTGCCATTCATGGCAGAGGGGCGGCCAGTATCACAAGAATACTGATTATGGAAAAGGTTCCCACACCGGGATTTATCAATTTCCAGCGTGATGGGACTTTTGCAAACATCTATGCGGGTGCGCCGGAGGAAAAAAGCTACGCATGGACGATAGCCCAGGTCAAGAGCATTATGAAAGATGAAACCTATATCGGCCATACCATCCACTACCGGGAAACGAACATTTCCTTTAAGAACAAGCGGAGGGTACGCAAGCCCCAAAGTGAATGGGTGCGGGTGGAGAATACGCAGGAGCCGATTATCAGCGAACAGGTTTTCCGGCAGGTACAGGAGCAGATAGCAAACCGCCGCAGGAAGTGCAAGGATGGTACAACGCAGATTTTTTCCGGATTGGTAAAATGTGCGGATTGCGGCTGGTCGCTGTCCTATGGGGAGAACAGGCAGAACAGCAAGCCTTACGGCCATTATCATTGTAGCAAGTACGGACAGGGCACACGCCAATGCTCCATGCACTATATCCGCTATGATGTGCTTTACGCCTATGTCCTCTCCCGTCTGCAATACTGGTCGGGGCTGGTACAGCATGATGAAGAACGGCTCTTGAAGCGGCTGTTAAATGCCACTGATAAGGGACAGGCCGCCGCAAGAAAGAAGCAGGCCGCAGAACTGAAAAAGGCAGAGAAGCGGAAAGCCGAAGTCGATACCCTGTTTGCCCGGATGTATGAGGACTGGGCGGCGGGGCGTATCACGGAATACAACTTCTCTATGCTGTCCGGGAAGTATCAAAGCGAACAGGCTGAACTGGACGAAAAGATTGAGCGGCTTCAATCTGCTATCGCCACTGAAAGCCAGAACGCCGCAGACGCAGAAAAATGGATTGCCTTGATGAAAGAGTGCGTCAATCCAACGGAACTGACCGCCGAACTTTTGAATACGCTGATTGAAAAAATCGTTGTCCATGAAGCGGTCAAAGGTGAGGACGGAAGCCGGGAACAGGAGGTAGAAATCTTCTACCGCTTTATCGGCAAAATTGATTAAATGACATCAATATCTTTAACTATGTGATACCGGCCGGGGCTACCCGGAGATGGAGAAGATACTCTATATCTGCAACCGCTACCAGGTGTCCATCGCCGACCTGTTCGCCGACGAGGCGCCGGTCTCCCCCGCCCCGGCAGCGCCGGCGGCCACGGCGGAGCCGCCGCTGCCCAAGGCCACGCTGGGCAGCGCCGTGGGTGCCTTTCTGACCAATCTCTCCCCGAAAAACAAGTGGCTGGCCGGCGCGGTGCTGGTGGGCATCGGCGCGCTGGCGGGCATTATCGGACTGATCCTGAGAGGAGGAGGCGCAGATATGGCAACAACGATATGGATCGCCGCCATCATCATCTTCGGCGTGGTGGAGGCGGCCACCGCCGGGCTGACGTCCATCTGGTTCGTGCTGGGCGGCATCGCCGGGCTGATCGCCGCGGTGTGCGGCGGGCCGATATGGCTGCAGGTGGCGCTGTTCTTCGCGGTGTCCATCGCGGCGCTGGCCATCACCCGGCCGCTGGTGGCAAAGCTGCTGAAAAAGGACATCAAGCCCACCAACGCCGACCGGGTGCTGAACGCCACAGGCCGCGTGACAGAACGCATTGACAACGCTTTGCCCTCCGGCGCCGTCTATATAGACGGTAAGACCTGGACGGCGCGCAGCGCCGACGGGACGGTCATTGAGCCGGACGCCGCCGTGCGTATCCTGCGGATGGAGGGCGTGAAGCTCATCGTGCAGAAGGAGTAATGTCATGCCGTTTATTCTGATCGGATTAGCCGTCATACTGCTGGCGACGGTGGGGTGCATTCTATACCGCATTTACAAGCACAAGAGCTCCGGAGGCGCGGAATGACCCCAAAATCGCTGTTGACAGCAACATGGAAAGGGCAAGAAAGCATGAGAAAACGCTGAGAACGGCGCAGAACGGCGCGTGCGCGCCCTGCGGCGTGGGGCCTGACCGCGAAAAATTCGAAGGAAACCAAAATAACGTTATATTTTAGGAGAATCAAGGAGGAATCATTATGCCGACAACCGGAACCATCGCCATCATCATTTTAGTCGTCCTGATCCTGGCGGTCATCGTCAGCTGCATCCAGATCGTGCAGCAGTCCAAGGCCTATGTGGTGGAGCGCCTGGGCGCGTTCCACAGCGTGTGGGGCGTGGGCATGCACTTCAAGCTGCCGTTCATCGAGCGGGTGGTGAAGAAGGTCAGCCTGAAGGAGCAGGTGGCGGACTTCGACCCCCAGCCGGTGATCACCAAGGACAACGTGACCATGCAGATCGACACGGTGATCTATTTCCAGATCACCGACCCCAAGCTGTACACCTACGGCGTGGAGTACCCCATGAGCGCCATCGAGAACCTGACGGCCACCACCCTGCGCAACA
>ERZ827156.3608-NODE-3608-length-13707-cov-2.742455_pt1 | contig 13707 bp, 7 predicted proteins | sample MGYA00519919_ERZ827156 | MGnify/ENA primary metagenome ERZ827156 (study PRJEB31778, sample SAMEA3449269) | human gut metagenome | biome: human gut; feature: human-associated habitat; material: faeces | place: United Kingdom | collected 2010/2012 ... | reverse complement strand
CGGTCATCAACTCGGAAAGAGTCATGACTCTTTGAGTGAATCCCGAACAGGGTATCAGCAGAAAAAGGCAGAAGACCAGTTTCCCGATTTTTCCATTCATCGCTTTCCGGTGTATTCGTTCGTCATGCGGACGGGAAGGCTTCGCTCGTGCGCGAAGTCTTCCCGTCGCATCGTTCCGTTCTATTTTCCGACGAGGAAGCGGTACGAACCCGATCCGGCCTCGAAAGTCACGAAGCCGTCCGACGCGCGGACGTCGGTCAGGGCCGGATTCTCGGCAAGAGGTTTGCCGTCGGCTTCGACTTGCGAAACGTCGGATGCCGGAACGCGGAGCGTGGCCGTCGTATTGGCCGGTATCTCGACCGACCACGACAGACCGCCGCCGGTCCGTTTCCAATGGCTGCCGATCGTGCCGTACATCGACTCATAGGACGCATCGACCCACTCGAGCCCCTGCGGGAAGTCGGGCTTCATCAGAATGTGTTTGAAGCCCGGAGCCGCCGGGTCGGCCTGGATACCGGCCAGGTTTTCCCAGTCCCATGCGATCAGGTCGCCCAACTGCATCAGGTGATTGCCCGAGTTCATCGCCGGATCGGCCGTATCGCCGTTCCATAGCTCCCAGATCGTCGTCGCGCCGCGGTCGATCATATAACCCCAGCTCGGATAGGTACGGTTCGTCGCGAGCGTCAGCGCCAGATCGGGCCGTCCGTAGCGGCTCAGGCCCCGCATCATGAACTGCATGCCGATCATGCCCGTGCTGACGTGGCTGTCGAAATCGACCTCGGTCCGGCGGACCAGTTCGTCGAACACTTTCTGCTTCAGCGTGTCGGGCACCAGTCCCTGCACGAGCGAGAGCAGGCCGGCCGATACGGTATTGTTGGCGTACTGTCCCGTCTCGGGATTCAGGAACATTCTATTATAGGCATCCTTAACCCTCGCAGCCTGCTCCAGATAGGCCGGAATGTCCTCCTCATGGCCGGCTACCGCGGCAAAGCGCGCCATCATGTTCAGCAAACGATAGAAAAAGCTCGTCCCGACGAGCCGTCCGTCCGTCACGCGGGCAGGGTCCTGCGAGTGGATCAATTCGGGACTCTCGGGCGGCATGCACCAGTCGCCGTAAACGTCCTTGACGACGATGTCGTTTTCGACCAGACGCTCGTTGGCATAGTCGATCCACTTCTTCATCGCCGGATAGTGCTCGCGGACCGCCTTTTCGTCGCCGTACTGGTTGTACAGCATATCGACGACGCACAGGTAGGCCGCCGGATACGTAACGTTCTCGCTGTAGAACGGCCAGTAAGTCGGCGACAGGTCGGGAATCATTCCGTCGGGAAGCTGCGAGTCGCGAATGTCGCGAGCCCATTTCTCGTAAAGCAGCGCCTGACGGAACATGAAGCTCTCGCCGATGCACTCCATCGCGCGGTCGCCGAGCCAGCCCATGCGCTCGTCGCGCTGCGGACAGTCGGTCGGCATGCTGCGGTAGTTGCCTCTCAGGCCCCAGTAGGCGTTCCGGTACACCTGATTGATCGTCGAGTCGGACGTCTCGAAACGTCCCGTCGTGGGCATCGCGTCATAGATGACTTCTCCTTTCAGCTTCTTCAAGTCGGGCTTCGCGGCGGCTCCGGCAATCTCGACGTAACGGAAACCGTGATAGGTGAAACGCGGCGTCCACGAGAAAGTTCCGTCCTCGGCGGGCGTGTACAGATCGGTCGCCTTCGCCCCGCGCAGGTTGTCGACATAGAGGTTCCCGTCGTCCTGCAGCGTCTCGGCGAAGCGCAGCCGCACGGGTCGGTCCTTCCTCCCCTCGAGCTCGACGGCGAGCCAGCCGACCATGTTCTGTCCCATGTCGACGATCCATGTCGAGTCGTTCAGCGCGGCGATCGAAACCGGCTCGACCGTATCCATAACCCGGATATTCGGATTCGCCTGAGCAGTCAGCCGGCCTTCGGGAGCCGCGACGCTTCGGGCATCGCGCCACGACGAGTCGTCGTAGCCGTTGCGGCTCCAACCCGGCATTTCGAGACGGGCGTCGTACGTCTCGCCGTCGTACTCGTTGTTGGCAACGATCGGGCCGTCGGTCGTGAGCTTCCAGTTTTCGTCGCTCGCGACGACCGTCCGGTTACCTTCGCTGTCCGTAATTTCGAGCTGGGCCAGCAGTTTCGGATAGCCGTAGTTGCGGACTCCGGGAATCGTGACCTGCGTGAACGGAATCGTATAAGTGACCGTACGCATCGAGAAAAAGCGGCCGTTGCCCAGAATCACGCCGATCGTATTGACTCCTTCGTCGAGCAGGTCGGTCACGTCATACACATTGTAACAAACGGTTTTCGTATAGTCGGTAGCCGTCGGCGCCAGCACGTCCTCGCCTACGCGGCAACCGTTCAGATAGCATTCGTAGAGGCCGAGCCCGCTGATGTAGAGCCGCGCCTGCGCGATATCGCGCCCCGCATCGAACTCCTTGCGCAGATACGGCATGGGGGAATTTTCGCCCCACTCGGAGGTGATCCACTCGGCCTGCCAGCGGTAGGCCGTATCGGGACCGACCGAAAAACGGGCCGGCTCGCTCCACGGAGTCACCTCGTCGGCCGCGTTCCAAACACGGACGCGCCACCAGTAGAGCTTGCCCGGCTCGAAAACGACCCCTTCGGGCACGATGTTCAGCTGACGATCGGACAACTGTTTCTCGGAATTCCATACGTCGGCCCGGCCTTTTTCGAGCGACTTTTTGCTCGACGCGATCTCGATTTGCCAAGCCGTCTGCACGACATTCCGCGCATCGGAGGCGATACGCCAGCTGAGCGACGCCTTATCCACTCCCTCGGGATCGATCAGGTTGCGGCAACGCAAGCCGACCGCCTCGGTCTCTTTCGCGAGCTTACCGCCGTCGGACCGCTCCGTACCGCAAGAAACGACGGCAAGAGCGACCGTAAGCAGCAGCCCGCTCGCAATACGGTTGATTTTCATAGCATTTATCGGTTTAGGTTAGAATTGCACTTATTTTATCCGGCGGACGATCATACCTTCGTATGGCCTCAGCGTGAGCTCCGAGGAAGCCGCGAGAGGCCCGACCTCGCCGTTCTGAGGGTTCCACAACTCGAGTTTCCGCGCCCCGGGAAAACTCAGCTTCACGCTTTGGGCCCGGTCCGTGTCGTTCGTGACGAAATAGACATCGCGGCCCCCGATCCGCTTATGAGCATAGAGAATATCCCTGTGAGGCGCAAAGACGATGTCGCGCGTAAGAATGCCTTCGAGCAGCGTATTCAGCCGTCCGGGCTCGAACTGCGGTTCGTAATAGACGGCCGGGCGAACAGGTCCCGCGCCGCCGGCGAGCTCGTTGAAGCGACGAACGATCCCTGCGGACGGAAATTCGTCCGGCGAATTCTTGGGCAGGGCGTTCAGTACGACGAGGCGTCCGCCGTCGAGGACGAATTCGGCGATCCGGTCCATAGCCTGCTGCGACAACGTTTCGACCCCGGGCAGAATCAGCACGTCCCAGCGCAGATCGCCGTGCACGAGCCAGCCGCCTTCGACCTCGGACTCCTCGACTCCCCGGGAATCGAGATAAGAAAATTCCCAGCCGTTGTCCATCAGACAGTCGCTCACGCGGTCGAACAGCCGCGACAGCTGCTGCGCCTCGGGCGCGCCTCCGGCAATATCGTCCCAGCTCAGCAATCCGGACGGGAGCGGGCGGAATTTCGTCCACAGCGTCTCGATCGGATAATACACCGCGATGCGCGATGCGCGAACGCCGCCCGACAGCATCCCGACGACCCGGGCCACATACTCGTTGACAGCCGTGCGCCCGGCGGCATCCTCGTGCTGAAGCTGCAGATAGTTGTTGAAATCGGTCGCGCCGCCGAGAATCATCCGATTCAGCGTACCCTTGACCTGCTGCGTGGGAGCCTCCTTGCCGCCGTGGAAAGGATAGTCGGAGATCGGACACGACTCGACCATCATGCGCGAGCGGCCCTCCAGCTCGGCCGCCGACGAAGCCAGCCGCGACGAGTACAGGTAACGGCGCGTAAAGGCGGGCATTCCGGTCAGGTTGTCGATTCCCGGAATATCCATAGCCCGGTAGCACGCCATGATGTCACCGTAAAGCGGCACGTGGGCCATCATGCACTCCTCGAGCAACAGATGTCCGCCCGAGAGAAGCTTCTGCGTATGGCAATAGTCGCGTATCTGTCCGAAATAGTTGCGGGTCAGCAGATCGGTAACAACCCGGAAATAGCGATAGCGGAGCTTCTGCCCTTCCGGTCCTTCGTCCAGCATCAGCCTCAGCAGTCCGTCCTCCAGCGAGAGGCCGTACCGGCTGCGGAACTCCGCCGAGACATTCTCCTTCCAAGGATAGACGCCATAGCCGGGATTCTGATACGGCTGAGCCATCAGCGACGGCTCGTCGGTGAAGGTCGAGGTGAACAGTTCGCCCAAAGGCTCGTCGAACGCGGAGGCATAGCGGCGGTGCGTCGTCTCGATAAAACGCCGCGTCACGTCCTCGAGCAGCAGACTCGGATAGCGCGGGGCGTATCCTCCGCCCCGGTCGGTCCCGGCCTGATAGCCCTCGTACAGCGCCGAGCGGTTGATCTCGGCCACCGTCCAGCGGCCCTCGGGCGCAAGCCAGCGCAGGCGGCCGTCGCGGACAAAAGCAGACAGATCGAGCGAGCGGTCGTAGTCGAGACCGCACTCGGTCACAGGCAACGCCCGTACGAGCACTCTCTCGCCCGGCAAGGCCGCGAGGTCGAGCGTCGTTCCGCCCCGAACGGTCGTATCGCGGAACAGCAGGCCCTCGGCTTCCCACTCGGGATGTCCTTCGAGCACATAGGTATGGGCCATGCCCGACGGATAGGAACGCTCGTCGTAGAGCCACAGATCGAGCCCTTGCTTCTTGGCGGCATGCACGAAGCGGTTGAAAACGGCCAGTTCGTCGTCGCTGCGCAGATAATCGTCCGGATTGACATTCGTGGCCATGCCCCGATAGCCGTTATCCAGAATCCATCGGATCATCGAATCCTGCGCGCGCTCCTCGCGCGGCACGCTGTGTCGGTTCACATTCATCCGGTAACGCAAGGAAGGGTTCCGGAACTCCTCGCGCAAGGCTTTCGGGCCCTGCGCGGCCGAGACGTTCGCGAGCAGAAGCGCGGACGCCAGCCACCATGGTTTCATCATTCGCATAAGCAGACCGAATCGTTTGAAGTTGTCTTATCGAGCATCTCGCTTATCCGTTCGTACGAGCGGACCGTTCGTTCCGCCTCGCCGAAATTCAAAACGACATACTGTCCCGATCGTTTTCGCATATAAATGTACGGGCCCTTGTCCGAGGTCAGCATCAGCTTCGCCGTACCGATACCTCTCAGCCGGAAATAGCCCTTGCGGATCGTTCCCGTACCGAGCCCGTCCGTCCGTTCCTCGACGAAAGGCAGCGTGTCGGCCAGACGGACGGAAAAAAGTTCGTTCCACGGAATCCGTTCCCCATAGGCTCCGCCGATCCGCAACCGGTCCGACGACAGACTCAGCGAAGGGTCCCGCAGGGAAAAAACGGCATACCCTGCCACGAGAACCGGCAGGCCGAACAGCAAAGCCCAAAGAGCCGGCACGACCGCCGTGGCGGAACTCCGCTGCGATTCGCCGGCCGAAATTCTTACCGCCGCGATCAGAGCGACCAGGGCGGGAGCGATCAGAAACAGCCACGATGCCTCGCGCCATCCCTGCGCAAGCGTCAACGTTCCCCCGGCAGCCGTCACGAAGGCGGCGCCCAGAAAAGTCCGCAACACGACCCGTCGCGCTTTCCGCCCCGCACGCCCGGCATCCGACGACGAAACGCAGCGCGAAGACATGCGCGGGTTTCTCCCGACGATAAGTCCCGAACCGGCCAAAAGACCGGCTACCAGCCATATAGCTGCAACCATTCCCGTATCTTTGTACAAACGCATTTCCGCGGCAGACACGATCGCCCCCCGAATATCGGGTACGACCGCGCCCCGACACGACCATCCCGACCCAAAGCCGAAAAAGGAAGCGCGAAATCCGTTACAAGATACGAAAAATAGACGGCATGACCAACGGAAAGGTGTACGCGAAAAAAGATAAACGACGATTCGCGGACAAAACGGAACGAGGATTTCCGTCCCTCGCCTCGCAAAGCCACGTCCGAAAACCCGTCCGTCGGGTCTTTCTGACCGCAATCCGAGAACCAGACCGCGGGAAACGTTTCCGAAAAAACAATAGCGGAGAGGATGTCCGGCCGGACATCCTCTCCGCTATTGTTCAACTCCTAACGGGCTTCCCGGCAAGAGCTCCTGCGCGACGTGCAAACGGACTCCGCATCTCCGCCGGAAAATAGTTTCCTATCAGTACCGAATAGTCCGGACATGATTCCGGTCATACTCGATACGATGTTTGTCGAGCATTTCGAAATCTTCCGGCTCGAGCCCCGAGTTGTAAAACTCGACCGCCTCGTTGTAATCGTTCAAATACATCCGTCGCAGCACGGGGACGAAGCCCGCGCTCGTAAACGCCTGCGTCGAATCGACATAGGGGCTCCGCAAGGAAGCGATGTCGGCCAGATTATGGAACACGGAGGCCGACGTGGCAGGCTTGCCGCAGTTCTCCCGCGCAGCCCGGTACTTTTCGGGGAACAGCTCGCGGTAACGGTCGGAAAACCATGCGAAGCTGGCCACATGAAGCTGATAGTAAGTCGGTGTGGGAGAGGCGTGCAAAAAGCGGTTCCGGTCGTCGTCCATCAGGTCCTCGCCATGATCGGAGCAGAAGAAAAGGGCCGTAACGGCATCCGTGCTGTCGAGTACGGAAATGACCTGATCGAGCACATAGTCGGTATAGCGGATGCTGTTGTCATAAGCGTTGCGCACCTTGTCCTTGGTCTCGCGGTTGACGGCCGACGCATCGTCGGGCGTGAAGAAGGCGAAATCCTTCGGATAGCGCTTGGTGTAATCCATATGCGAGCCGTACATGTGCAGCACGACGAACAGACTGCTGTCGGTCGAAGCGACGGCCTGCCGCAGAATCGGCAACATGTCGCCGTCGGGCCGGTTGTCGGTATAGAGCTGTCCTTCGCGCGGAGATATATCGACCCGCTGGTCGGCCTCGGCGGAGAAATAGTCGATCAGCGAGCGGTTCGGAACCTGATTCGAAATATACAGCGTAGCGAACCCCGCCTCCTTGAACGCGGTGATGATGCTCTTTTGTTCGAATATATCGTTGTAATTTTCAGCCGAAACGGACGAAAGAATCACGGGCACGCTCTTATGCGTCGCGTTGCACTGGGTCAGCATATCGCCGAACGGGACGACCCCGTCGCGGCGCTCGAGCATGGGCGTAGTCTGTCTCGGGTAGCCGAGCAGGCTCCACGACGGAGCCCGAGAAGCCTCGCCGACCACCATCACGTAGATTTCGCGGCCGTCCGGCACGCTGTCGCGCGTCACGCCGAAACGAAAATCGCGGGAAGTCTCGGGATATGCGTTGCTTTGCGCCCAACGGTCGAGCGAAAGACGGATATTATAGATCACGTTGACGGGGAAAATATGATAGCGGATGCCGAACCCCGGATGGCGGGCATACGAGACGCCGGCCATTCCCCCGCCGAGAATCAATGCGGCAAGAGCCCCGAGCGCCGCCCGACGGCGGAACGGGGCCGAAAGCCGTTCCCTAAGCAGCAGCGAGCGGACAGCCAGTACGATCAGCGGGACGTAGAGAACGATGACGAATACGATCGAGGGCCAGATGTTGCCCAGCAGCTCGCCGGCCTCGGAGGCGTTCGTCGTAAAAAGATTCGTGAACATGTCCACCGCGATGATCGACCCGCCGAACAGATACAGCAGCACGATCTGGAACGCGCCGAGAACCATCAGCGGAAACGAACAAAGCATCAGCAGCCCGGGCCGCTTCAGCGCCACGGCGAGCAGCAGATAGACAGCTCCCGGCATCAGTAGCGAGGCGGTCACGGTCGTGAACGAATAAGGCTCCGTAATAGCGAGCAGCACGTTGGGCAGCAGCATCACGACGACATACACGACGACGATCGCGCTCTGCCTGTTCCACCATTTGTGCAATTTATCGAATGACATGGTTCAATTCCGTTTTGAGTCGAGACATCCGGCAACCTGCTGCCCGAGGGCAGCAGACCGCCTCAGAACGCCTCGTTGATACTGAACAAAAATCCGTTCTGGTCCTTCTTGCCGAACCCGTAGTCCAATCGGACGTTCATCCGCTTCTTGAACTCCCAGCGGTAGCCGATACCGTAGTTCGGCAGCGTATGCTTCCAGTTGAACCGCTGAATGGATGGAAAGACATTGCCCGCTCCGATCCAAACGGCGATACCGCTGCGTCCGTACACCTTTTGCCGCAGTTCCACCTGCGCCTCGATCATCTTCTTGTCGCGGTAGCGTCCCTCGTAATACCCTCGCATCCGGTACGAGCCTCCGAGTAGCGAGAGCATGGTCCAGGGCGTGTTACCGTAATTGAACATCGCGTGCAGATCGTATGCCAGCACGCCGCCCTTCCATACCCGGTGGTATGCGTTGCCCTGAAACTCGGTCCGCGAGAAAGCGCCGTCGTTGCCAAAGAAACCCGGGAATATCCGCTGCTCGAGCTTGACGTATATGCCGCGCCACGCGTTAGGAATGAAATCGCGCGAGTCGTACAGCAAAAAAGCGGCCAGCCCGGTATTGATATAGCGCGTCTTTTGTCCCCGCAGATAGTCTATGTTGGAAAAATCTCTTCCCTCGATGTAGTTGAAGCTCGGACTGACCCCGAGATAGAAATTCTTCGACACGCGGAACATGAAATCGACCTTTATCTGGTTCTGAAGCCGCTTGTACGACTCGGCCTGATTATAGGTGGCGTCCCGGTACCCGATTCCCCAAAAAGCTCCCGGGAACGAGAAAAAATAGGCGGTGAAGTCCAGCCGGTACTTCGATTGTTCGAACAACGTATTGCCTCGCACGCCGAGCAGATAGAACCCGGTCGTCGTAATGTCGCCGAACAGCGACACGTTCGACGGCGGGGTCAGCGTATCCCCCTTGCCGGTCCGGTACAGTCCGGCTGCCACCAGACCGAGTCCCAGCTTCGTGTCGGACGAGTAGTGCGGTCCGCCGATAATGCTGAAATCGAACTTCTTGGTCAGCGTCTTGTCCTCGTTCGCGCTTTCAAAATAATGGTAGAAGCGACGGAAGAAATTGTTCCTGCGAACGACCGTATCGCCCGTCTTCTTGATCCGGGTCAGATAGCGGTGTTTGACGACCGTATCGCCGGACGCCTTGAATACGGTATCGGACGAATAGCCGATCGTCGTGTCGGCAGCGGCCGCCGATACCGAAGACGAAGACCGGCCGTAAACCGGCAAACCGGTCACGGCCAAGAGCAGGATAGCGGACAGAAGGTTTCTTGCGTTTATCATACATGCGGCAGATTAATGCCGGGCACCTTGCCTCGGCGGCTTCGCCTCCGAAGGAGAACAGATGCAAAAGTAGCGAAATATCGCTCCCCGACCAAACTACCGGTATTTGTCGATCACCCGATAGAACTCGTTGATCTGCTGCTGTGCCATTTCGCCCTTGCTCATGAACTCAACCTCGCCGTCCTTGGTCACGAACAGCAGCACGAACTGGTCGTTGCAATCGCCCAAATCCCATGCCTTGCTCAGAATCCGGTCGGGATCGGTATAGATCGCTGCGCCGGTCTGTTTCACTTTCTTGCGGATCATCGCGCGTACGATCGAGTTCGGAAGCATCGGGGCGTCCTTCAGGTTCACGATGCCGAAACCGTAGATGTTCGGACTGTCGATCTGATTTTTCTCCAGATTCTCGCGGAACTCTTTGTTCTGATTGGCATGATCGGGATCGACGTAAAAGATCAGCAGGTGCTTCTTGCCGAAATACGGCATTTCGGCCGGCTCGTTGCTGGCGTCGTAAATCTTGACGGCGGAGACTTTCTTTTTAGCCGGACCGGCCGCCTCGCAGCGAACGGACGCCGACAAAGCCAACGCCAAGATCACCGCCCAAACGACATTCAACTGTTTCATGAATTACACGTTTTAAACCGGACAAAATTACCAACGAAAGCAGTGAAAAGGAATTTCTCCGTTGGTTCGTAACACGCTTTTTGTAGTCGGTTTCACCCGAAAACCGGAAAAACCGGCAAAAACCGAGCCTGTCCGTCTTAGTGGAACGGACATGAAACAGGAATGTTACATTTTATCCTTCAAATAGACCGTACGCGTGGCGAACGGCTTCACGCGAATCCGCTCGCCCCGGTCCGTCACGATCTCGATCGCCTCGGAAGGAGCGCTCACCGTATAGCGGATGCGGTCGCCCTCCGCCTGCCAGCGAACGGCGATCCGTTCTCCCGACGGGAGCGGAACATCGCCTTCGGCCTGTCCGAGCGAGCCGGGCAGCAGCTTCAAGTCGAACGAGTTCGTCCGTCTGTCGAACCGGGGATGAAGTCCCAGCACGTAGCGGGTCAGCTGCCAAGTCGGCGCGCCCGCCCATTGATGACAGTGCGTCCAGCGCGTATCGAACACCTCGACCCAAGTCGTGCGGCCCTCGCCCAGCGCCCAGCCCCAGCACGCGCGATACTGGTCGAGTACGAAATCGGCCTCGCCGCTCTCGAAAAGCACGGGAAACGCGTAATGGGCGAAATAGGGCGTGATCAGCCGGGGATTGTTGGCAGCCGGATCGCTCAGCCGGGGAGCGGTCGGATCGTTCGGAAAGCAGCGCAGAATATGCCGCTTAATGAACGCGACGGCTTCCTCCCGGCGGTCGTCGGGAACCAGTCCGGCGCGTAACCCGAGCACGGTCCGGTGATACCCCACCTTGTCCCAGTCGAAGCCGCAGGCGGCGTAGTAGCGGTCGAGAATCCGGCGGAAGCGGTCCGCCTTCTCGCGATAGTAGGCTTCCCGGTCGTCGAGCCGCAACTCGGACGACCAGCGTGTCATAGACTGCACGGCGATCATATAGTGCAGATTCAGCGCCATGTCGCACGGTCCGTCGTTCGGAACGTAGCCCCAGTCGATGAAGTTCCAGTACGGACATTCGCCCGAGATACCTTCGTCGGTCATGTAGCGGTCGAACGCCGCCACGTTACGCTCGGCAGCCTCGTACAACTCGCCGAGCAGCGTACGATCGCCCGTCAACCGCACGTAACTGAGGCAAGCCGGAACCCATTGCAGCGCATAGGAGGCCATGTACGACTCGCCGCCGGGACACAACCCGGCCACGAGCCCCGCGCTGTCGGCGCACTGGGCCGACTGGACGAGCCCGCGTCTCACGATCGCGATGTCCGAAAAGCCGGCGGCCCCGATCTCCATGCCGACGATGCCCACATCGCCGAGCCACTGGCCCCGCTCGCGCGTCGGATTGTCGATCAAAGCGTCCTCGCTGCAAGCCTTGTATGTCTCGATTCCCGTATTCCATATCCGCTCGAGCAACGTGTCCCCGCAAGCGAAGCGGCCCTCCGGGCAATCGTAATAGCTCCGCTCGACGAAGCGTTCCTCCAAAAAGCGCACGCTGTCGGGCGGCGCGATCACATGCACCTCGACGAAACGGCCGCCCTTAGGCACGAGCGGGAAAAATGCCTGCTCGCCGCCTCGCGCCACGAAACGGCACAGGTTGTACGAGTCGCCCGCCGACAGCGTGATCCACGGGGCCACCCGTCCGCCGCTGAGAAACTCCGAAAACGCGATCTCGACGACCGCTCCCTCGGGCAAGTCCATCCGCAAGCAGGGTCTCGAGAGCCGGACGCGCCCCAAATCGTAACGCCGCCAAACGCCCTGAGCCGGATAGCGACTGTCGTCCAGATCGCGCAGGAAGAAACTCGCCCCGGGATTGTCGCCCGGGTAGCCGAACACTTCGGCGAGAACGCCCTTCCCGATCAGGCGGGGCGTCACGTCGAGACTGCGCACGGGCGCGATCCGCGACGGAGCGAACTCCCCGAGCGGACGACGGACGGAGACAGGCTCCGCCCACGACGAATCGTCGAAAGACGCCTGCTGCCAACCTTCCGGCAACCGGCGCGTATCGACCCACTCGACCCAGCCCAGCTGAGGATTGACCCTGCGGACCTGCGAAGCGTAGCCCTCGAGCGGAAGGCAGCGCCAGCGCACGGGCACCTCACGGTCGCCGACCGAAGCGCGCACGTACAAAAACGGCTGAATCTCGCGCAGGATGCGGGTCGCCACGCCCTCGTGCTGCACCTGCACGGCCAGCGCATGCTCGCCGGCCGCCAAGCGGACACGACGCATCTGGTACTCGGGATACTTCGCCGCATAGCGGTCGGGGCCCTCGGTATAGTACGCGCCGTCGAGCCACACGACATACCACGAAGCCCCGCTCAATTGCAGATCGACCGTCGTGTCGGCATCGAGCGAGAAAGTTCCCCGGAAAGCGACATGCCGGTCAGGGGCGGCAACGGCCGAATCGGTCCACATCAGCCGGTCATGAATACCGGCCCGAACCGGCCCGGCAGCCCCCACAAACAACAGAAAGGCCCACACCCCGGCCCGACGGATCATGTTAAGAAAAGTCATAGCAGTATCACGTTAGTAGTTTCGCAAACTATCTCGAAGCGTCTGCAACCGGCTCGCCCGCCACCCCGAAGGACGGAAGCGGATCGGCGAATCGGCCACGCGGCCGCCATATAGTCCGGTCATCGGGCGCAAAGCTTTCCGAACCCCTGCGACCGGAAAACGCGTACGCCGGAGCGCGAGCCGCACCGTATGCCTTCCCGGCCCGAAACGTCATCGCTCCGAGTCCGCCAGCCTCGCCCGGACGGTCCATCCGGATTCGGCCGCACGGGCGCATTCGCCGGCAAGACCGCCCAAAGAGGACCGGAATCGCCGCCATGCCACATGGAGCCCAGCGGGCCCGCCGCATCAACAGACCTTTACGAACGGTATGCCGAGCAGAAAGGCCAGTTTTTCGATCCGGTCCGAAAGATGTCCCGTGCCGATCGCGCAATGATGCGACGGACCGGCCTTGGCCCAACCGTCCATAAAGGCGCGCGCGCCGATCGGGAAGCGATAGCGGCTGTTCGTATTGCCGATCTGAAGCGTCTTGCCTTCGACCGACTCACCCTCGGCCGCAAGCAGGAATACGCCGTCGCGGCCCTCGACGACCGACAACAGCGTCACGGGCCCACGCCGGACGCTCATCTGGATCGACAGTCCCTTGCCCGGCTTGCCGTGATAGACCGGCAGCGGAACCAGACCCACGCGGCCCTCGGCCATCGCGAAATGAGCAGGCCCGTCATGTCCCCACAGCACGACGTCGTCATCGAAATCCATCGCATAGGGTTCGGAGAAAGAGCCGCCTCCGCCGAGCAGCGCCATGATCTTCATCGCATGAGCGTTCTTGACCTCGCACTCGCCGGCTACGGGAACTCCCCGCCCGGTAAGCAGCGTATTGCCGGCGATCACCGATGTAACGATGTTCTCGTAATCGCCCGTCCCTTCGTAATAATAAGCCATCGACCCGAGAGCGTGCCGGGCGACCAGCCCGTCGAGCGCCACCGACGTCCGTGCGGCCCGCTCGATCTCGGAACGTTCGCAGTCGGAAGCCACGTCGAACGTTTCATAGAACTCGTCGATCTTCGCGGCGACCTGCTGCGGCGTCGCCTCGTCGCGCAATGTCTTCAGCTCGCACATTTCGAGCAGCTCGAAATGAGTGCCGAACACGCCCGAGAGGCGCGTCAAGTCGGTGT
>ERZ827156.3605-NODE-3605-length-13714-cov-5.287430_pt1 | contig 13714 bp, 8 predicted proteins | sample MGYA00519919_ERZ827156 | MGnify/ENA primary metagenome ERZ827156 (study PRJEB31778, sample SAMEA3449269) | human gut metagenome | biome: human gut; feature: human-associated habitat; material: faeces | place: United Kingdom | collected 2010/2012 ... | reverse complement strand
TTCTGCTGACAATACTTGGCTGGAGACGGCCCGGGAAGATAGGTAGCGCCAACACTCCTCCTTAGCTCAATGGTAGAGCATTCGGCTGTTAACCGAAGGGTTGTTGGTTCGAGCCCAACAGGGGGAGCCAAAAAGGGTGAGCCGCCATCCGTAAAGGTGGCGGCTCACTTCTTTTACATAGCACTTCGCTTGTGAAAGCCGCGTAGACTTGGGCCTTTAGCTCAGTTGGTTAGAGCAGACGGCTCATAACCGTCCGGTCCCGGGTTCGAGTCCCCGAAGGCCCACCATATAGGGGTATAGCTCAGTTGGTAGAGCAGCGGTCTCCAAAACCGCGTGTCGAGAGTTCGAGCCTTTCTGCCCCTGCCAAAAGAAGCCATGACGTTGTCATGGCTTCTTTTTTTTCGCCGGTGGCTCCACTTTTGCGGCAGATGCCCGCGCAGCCGGCCACAGGCGGCGGGAAAATGCCGGAATTGTGCGGAAAGATGGCCTTTGACACACGATGCTCCGGGTTTTGTCGATATTAAATAGAAAAAATCGGGAAATTTTGTGCGGAAATAAAGTTGATTGTTTGTCGAAATGGTGCTATGCTATCCCGTGTATATCCAGAAAAGGGAAATCACCCCGCAATGGGACGATTTTCCAGCCCGCGCAGGTGCAAGGGGCGCCTGCATTGGAGGGAGATTCCGGCAGAAAAGGGTACCCTTTTCTCGTTTCAACTGGGTTGAAACGATGGCTTTTCCGCATGGGACGGCGTTCCGTGCGGCGAGGCCTGCCACTGATCCGCAGGGGGTGCGGACCCGCCGGTGCAGTGCCGCGGGCACGGTGCGGACAGCGCACAGCATGATTCCGCAGACAGACAAAAAAATCACATGAAAGGATGGGGGAACATGAACAAAACAAGAATGGGCAAAAGAGTGGCGTCATTACTGCTTTCGCTGGTAATGATGCTGTCTCTGCTGCCGACGGCGGCGTACGCTACGATGGCGGACGGCGCCGAAACCCAGGACGCGATCGTCTCCGGAAACGGAACGGGCGTGTCCGACGACAGCGAGGGCAGCGGTGTCACCGGCGACCAGAAGGTCGAAGGCAGCAACGGCAGCAACACGGTGGGTGATACCGCCGGTGCTGAGGGCGGCGCTGATCCTGCCGATTCTGTGAACGGAAACGATTCCGCAGACCCGCAGGATGATGGGGATGCGGTGCTGCCCGCTGCCACCAACGTGGCCAGGGTGGGCGACACCGAGTACGCCACGCTGGACGAGGCCATCGCGGCACTGAGCAGCAGCAGCTACACTCTGGAGCTGCTGGACGACACCGCTTGGGACGTGGCCACCCCTGTATACTGGGCTGCCGGTACTAAGAGCGGCTATGCTGCCACGCTGGCGGATGCCCTGACCGCGGCCTATATGGCCAGCGCCGATGCCATCACCATCGTGTGCCGTCCCGGCGCGGATGTGGGCACGCTGACCCACGGCCACGTGGCGGATGATATCACCATCTACGGCAACAATGCCTATATTTCCGGCGGCGAGTGCGACCTGGAGGTCGACACCTATACGTTCAGCCGCGATACCGGCAAGCAGGTCGAGGCCGGCGGTGCTTATCTGGAGAAGGACATCACCGTCACGGCCTATGAGCTGGACAATCTGGGCGTGTGGGGTCAGCGGCACACCGATCATAAGGTGACTGTGAACCTGACCGACTGCGACAGCACCGACGGTATCACCGTCCAGCGCGTGTATATCAGCGGAACCACCGGCGTGAACGACATCACGCTGACCGGCTGCGACTTTGGCACAAAGGCTACTTCCGTCTACTCCAATGCGGACGGCAATGTGGTCATCGACAATTGCTCCTTCACGGGGGCACAGGTGCCGGTGAACTTCAACCACAAGGCAAACGGTACGCAGACTGTTGCCGTCCAGAACAGCACGTTCACCAACTGCGGCGACAACGGTGATTGGGAGCAGTTCGCTGCGCCCGTGCGCTTTGTCAACAGCGGCAGCGGCACGATGACCACCACCGTGGCCACCTGCACCTTCACCGGCACGGTGGGCAGCAACGGCGACATCCTGCTGGGCGATGGCCGCGAGGGCCAGAAGTCCAACGATGTGGCGCTGACTGTGGAGAGCACCGAGGCCACTGTGCAGGCGCAGCAGCCGGGCTACTACGGCAGCAACGGCACGACAGACGCGAGCAAGCAGGGCACGAAGAATGTCGCGGCTGGCGATAAGCTGACCACCAGCGTAACGCAGCTGATGCCCAGCGAGACGACCACCTACGTGGCAGAGGTCAAGGGCGTCAAGTACGACTCCCTGCAGGCGGCTATCGACGCGGCCAGTAGAAATGCGACCGTGACGATGCTGGCGGATACCAGGGAGAACGTCACCATTTCCACCAATTATCTGACCCTTGACCTGAACGGTCACACCCTCAGCGGCGGCACCGTGGCGGGCAAGCCCGCGCTGACCGTTACGAGCCGCGTCACCGTCAAGGACAGCAGCCCGGCGCAGACCGGTACCATCATGCGTGAGGATACCGCGGAGAATTCCGGCGTCAGCTCCCACTATGTCATCGACATTCAGGGCGCAAACGCTTTCCTGAAGTTCGAAGGCGGCACCGTCAAGAACAACAGCGGCAACAAGAAGGGAAATGGCGCGTCCCTGGTGCGCGTGGGCGATGACAGCGTCGCTGGAGGATCTCCTACGCTGACCATCACCGGCGGCACGTTTACCCAGGATAACTTCATCGTGATCAAGGTCGATCGCGGTACATTCTACCTGACCGGCGGTACGCTGAATTCCCAAAACGACTACGCGGTGGAGAACTGGAAGTCCGCTACCATCAAGGGCGGCACGGTCAACGGCGCTGTGGCGGCCTGGACGTACAGCGGCGGCAATAACAGCACCCTGACGATCAGCGGCGGCACCGTCAACGGTGACGTGGCGTCCGTGAGCTACGACAAGGCCGAGGGCAAGGTGGCCAAGGTCAGTATCACCGGCGGCACCGTCAATGGTACGCTGGGCACCTATACCTACGGCAATGGCTTGATTCTTATCGAAGACCCCGCCAAGGCGACTATCGCTGTCACCGGCGGTACATTCTCCAAAGACCCCAGCAAGTACGTGGTGGAGAATTCCGGCGTTACTCCAAACGGCGACGGCACTTTCGGCGTGGCGAAAGCCTATCTGGCCAAGGTCGGAGACACCTCCTACTACACCATGGACGAGGCGTTCAAGGCGCAGACGGCCAGCGGCGAGGCTATCGTCTTGCTGCGCGATTATACCACCGGTTCAACGTTCAACTCCGGCAGCATTGACCGCACGGTGGATCTGGCCGGCCACACCTGGACCTGCACCGGCAAGGATGCAAACAGCGCGGCCTTCGAGATCAACAACCCCAATGCGACGCTGATCGTGAAGAACGGCAAGGTGGTCAGCAGCCAGTTGGTGGGTCTGATCCCCTCCGCCAACAGCATGAGCGGTCCCATCGCCTATGACAATTCCACTCTGGAGTTCGAGGGCGTCGAGATGACGACCACCGCCCACAGCGGTATCGAGACCAACGGCAACAACACCAACGATACTGTGACGCTGAGGAACAGCACGCTGAACGTGCCCAACGGCTTCGGCATCTACTTCCCCAGCTCCGGCACGCTGACCATCGACAACAGCAAGATCAATGCCAAGACCATGGGCGTGCAGGTCTGCTCCGGCAGCCTGAACATCAGCGGCGCTGGCACGGCCATCACCGTCTCCGGTGACGGCATCGACAAGACCATTAACGACGGCGCCATCGAGGACGGCGCGGCCATCTCCATCGTGAACCGCATCGGCTACAAGGGCCTGGACGAGATCAAGGTCGAGGGCGGCACGTTCACGGCCAACGGCACCAACGCCGCAGTCAAGGCCTACGATTGGGATAATACAAACAAGACCGAGAGCGACTTCACGCAGGCTGCCAAGGTTTCCGTCTCCGGCGGTACGTTCTCCAGCGAGGTGGACAAGTCCCTGTGCGCTGACGGCTACATCCCCACCAAGAACGCGGACGGCACCTTCGGCGTCAAGGTAGGCCAGTATGTTGCCGAGGTCAACGGCGTCAAGTACGCGACGCTGGCCGAGGCCATCGACGCGGCTCAGGACGGCCAGACCGTGACCCTGCTGGCTGACGCCACTGAGGACGTGGTCATCAGCAAGAGCATCACCCTCGATCTGGGCGGCAAGACCCTGACCAACACCAACGTCGGTAAGGCCACGATCTCTGTGCAGAGCGGCACCGTCACCGTGAAGAACGGTAATGTTGTGGGCGGCAACGACTACTACAACATCGAGGTCACGAAGGGCAGCAATGCCAACCTGACGCTGACGGATGTCGCCGCCACGGCGGGCAACACCGGCTCCTCCATGATCGACAACTGGGGCACCCTGACCATCACCAGCGGTACCTACACCGGCGGTCTGGATACCGTCAAGAATGAGCCGAGTGCGAAGCTGAACATCACCGGCGGTACGTTCACGCTGACAAAGGGCAATTCCAACGGCTTTACCGGCGTTGTGTTCAACTACGGCGAGCTGACCATCAGCGGCGGCGAGTTCATTCAGAGCGATAAGAGTGCTCCCTATGGACAGGCGCAGGTCATCCACACCGATAAGGATAAGAATGGCAGCGCAGCACCGTCCACGGTCATCACCGGCGGTACGTTCAAGAACCTGTGCACCAGAACCACAGCTTGGACGGTTCGTGCAACGAACGCGGCGGATGGCGCCACGAAGGTCTCCGGCGGTGCATTTAATAAGGAGGTCAAAGATTACTATTGCGCCGATGGCTTCATCCCCACCAAGAACGCGGACGGCACCTACGGCGTCAAGGAAGGCAAATTTGTCGCCGAGGTCGGCAGCAAGAAGTACGAGACGCTGGCCGACGCGATCCGTCTGGCTACAAAGGGCAAGACCGTGAAACTGCTGGCGGATGTGGAGCAGAACACCCAGCTGACCATCAACAAGAGCATCACGCTGGATCTGAACGGCAAGACCATCCGTAACACGGTGGACATCTGGGGCGATAAGGCCAACGCTATCCTGTCCATCACAAATGGCGCCAAGGTGACCATCACCGGCAACGGCACCATAGATGCCAAGGAGAACGACTGCTACACCATCAACGTGGCGAAGGGCGACCTGACCATCGAAAACGGCACCTTCTACGGCAACGTCAGCGTGGTTCAGGTGGAGGAGGGTACCCTGTCCGTCAAGGGCGGCACCTTCGACCTGCACCAGAAGTGGGAAGGCAGCAGCAAGTATCTGTTCAACTGCATCGACAGCGAGTTCACCTCTGGTAATGCGAAGGTCGCCATCAGCGGCGGTACGTTCGTCGGCTTCGACCCCAACGTCTCCCCCGAGCAGAAGGTGGACGGCAAGACTCCCAGCTTCGCGGCTCCCGGCGTTGGTATCACCAAGAACGAGAACGGCTCCTTCACGGCGGCTGCCGGTATGACCGCCCAGATTCTGGACAAGGACGGCAATTCCGTCAAGGCGTACAACACTCTGGCTGAGGCCGTTGCGGCGGCTCAGGACGGCCAGACCGTGAGACTGCTGGCGGATGTTACTCTGAACGAGCAGATCGCCACCGGCAAGGCCATCACCATCGACGGCCAGAGCAAGTACACCATCAAGACGGTCAAGAAGCTGGCGAGCGTGGATGGCAAGGCAGGTATGTTCTACCGCACCCAGTCCGCAAAGGGCACCCTGACCTTCCTGAATGTCACGCTGGACGGCGGCGGCGTCTCCAAGATCTTCCTCAATGAGGGCGGTGCAGGCGAGACGGTGTTCGATGGCGTTACTTCCACCAACGGCGGCGGCATCGCCTACGGCAGCGGCATCCACATCTCCGGCGGCGGCTCTCACGCCACCATCAGGAACTCCACGCTGACCGGCAGCACCGGCACGATGGAGCTGAACGATGCGAACTACTACGCGGCCAACGACCTGTGGGTCGGCGGCAACGTGTACGTCACGGTGGAGAACTCCGTGATCGGCAACGTGTTCGTCAACTCCGCTCCCTCCGCGACGGCTACCAACGGCGTGGTCCATGGCCAGCTGACCATCACGGGCGAGAAGACCAAGATCACCTACCTCTCCGGTGAGGAAGAGGCCGCTGACAAGCTGGATAAGTTCGGCAACAACGGTTCTCTGGTCAAGATCGACAGCGGCTATGTTGAGAAGGTCTTTGACAAGGGCTCCTATGCTATCTCCGGCGGCACCTTCAAGACGGAGGTGAAGAAGGAGTGGTGCGCTGCGGGTTACGTCCCCACCCAGAACGGTGACGGCACCTACGGCGTGGCAGAGGGCAAGTTCACCGTCCAGGTGACGTCCCGCACCACCGGCAGCGACAGCCCCGTGGCCAATGTGGCCGGCGGCGGCAGCGACATCACCTACGCGGTTGGCACCACGGTCACGGCGTCCGCCATCAGCGGCTACAAGTTCGTGGGCTGGTTCGTCAACGAGTACACCGGCACGGCGTACAGCACCGACCTGACCTGCGAGGTCAAGCCCACCGATGACTGGACCATGATCGCGGTCTATGAGCCCATCAGCGGCGGCAAGTTCTGGCTGAATGTCACGGCTTCTGAGTTCACGGTCAACGGCGGCGCGGTGCAGGATTCCTACCTGTATGAGCAGTTCGCCGTCGGCGCATCTGTGACGGTGAACTTCACCGGCAGCGAGAACTTCCTGTACTGGGTCAACGCATCCAACAAGGTGGTCTCCACCGAGAAGAGCTACACCTTCGTCATGGGCAGCGAGACGACCCTGAAGGCTGTGTACGGCAAGGCGCGTCAGAATCAGGCCACCGTGGTGTTCATCTCCCACAGCGACCAGATCATCAGCTCCAAGGCATACACCACCAACGATACCATCCAGTTCCCCGTGCCTCCCATCAAGATGGGCTGCACCTTCACTGGCTGGTCCATGACGGAAGCTGAGATCCGCGCGGCCATGGCCAACAACAGCGGCATCATTCAGGTGCGCGCACTCTATACGAATCCCAGCATCGCCTGCAAGGTGACGGTGGTCTATCCCGAGGGTACCGACAATCAGGTCGTGGACGCGGTGGTCGGTGCGACCGTCAATGTGACTGCCAAGGACATCGAGGGCAAGACCTTCTCCTACTGGACGGACAACGACGGCAGCATTCTGGGCTATACCAAGACGCTGAAGCTGGCCCCCAGCGGTGACATGACCGTGAAGGCTGTCTATGACCAGGCCGCCGAGGCCAAGCCTGTCATCACAATGAGTGAGGTCAGCGCTACCACGGCGAATGAGTCCTATGTCGTCACCTTCATGGCGACGCGTGCCGTGCCCAATGGCTACAAGGTCGTGAAGCAGGGTATCCTGTGGAGCAGAGATGCTGTCTGCGGTGAAGATGGTGCAGCGGCGTACATGCAGTTCGATAGCAACGGCAAGCTGCCGGACGGCGTAAAGGCCTATATCGGCAACAACCTGGATCTGAACGGTGTGACGCGCTATGACATCATCACCAAATACAATGATCGGACGTTCTACGGCCGCGGCTACATGGTCCTTGAGAGCGATGCAGGCAAGCTTCTGTACATCTACACGGATACGATCGCGTCCGGCAGTTACGACAGCCTGACCAAGTAAAGGAGGAAAATCAATGGATAAAAAGCAGTATGAAGCTCCGGAGATGCAGGTCATTCTGACCACCGGTGAGGACATCATCACCACCAGCATTGATTCTGGCTTTGGTAACGGCGATGACTAAATCGCGTACCCATCTCCGACCCTAACCCAAAACAGGGGCATAGTCCGCGCGGACTATGCCCCTGTGCGCAAAGCAAAGGAGCGACTTATGAAAAAACTCATCCCCGTGCTGCTGTCGCTGCTCATGGCGCTGGCCATGACGGCCACGGCGCTGGCTGCCACCGTCTACACCGAGGGTGCGCTGCACTACACCATCGCGGACGAGTCCATCACCATCACCGGCTATTTCGGTAAGGACGCCGCAGTCACCGTGCCGGCCAGCATCGCCGGTATCCCTGTGAACACCATCGCCAAGGGCGCGTTCACGGGCAATGACAACGTGAAAACGGTGGACCTGCCGGACACCATCACCGCCGTGGAGGAGGGGGCCTTCGCCTCCGGCATCACGGTGAACTACAACAGCAACGTCAACGGCGGCAACACGCCGGGCGACAGCAAGCCCGATGACAGCAAACCGGACGACAGCAAGCCCGATGACAATAAGCCCGCCGACAACAAACCCAACAACGGCGGCTCCGGCACCACCACCGGCGCCGACACGGGCACCGTGGACGTGGACAACTCCGGCACGGCCGGGGGTACCAACGGTACCACGGGAGGCACCGGCGGCGCAGAGGACACCGGCATCGACGAGGGCACCGTCTCCGTGGACGACCTGCCGGACTCTGCCGACAGCCAGACCGGCACACAGGACAGCGCCGCCGTTCCTCAGCAGAGCGCGGGGCTCACATGGCTGTGGGTGCTGCTGGGCGTCATCGCCGTGGCGGCGATCATCGGCATCGTCGTGACGCGGAAAAAGAAGCACTGAGACACGAAACCGCAGGAGGGTAAGCCCTCCTGCGGTTTTTTGCGCAAAAAAAGGAAGCGGACGGGTCACGTCCGCTCCAAGTGAGGAGAAAAATGATGGAAAACTAATTTCAAACGGGCGCTGCCCGCTGAAAACATGGGAAGATCAGAACAGGGTACACAGCAGCCACGTCAGTCCGATGGCCGCCGCGCCGATGGCGGCCCACAGCCAACCGGGGACGCGGACGCGCCGGCGCGGCAGACCCTGACAGCGGGCATAGTTCTTGGCGATGCGGACGGCCTGATCCACCAGCTGCTGTGAGCTGACGCCGCCGCCATCGGTGCGCAGAATGAAAATGGCCTGTTCGAAGATCTGGGGGTCCGGAGAATCCACCACGATGACGCGGCGGGAAATACCTTTAACCAAGCATATGCCCTCCTTGCTGTCCGTTTACTGCGCCGCCCTATCGCATCGGGCGACGGTAGTAGTATGGACGGCGCGGCGGCAGATTATACCTGCGCGGGGCCATTTTCTTCGCCCCGCAGCCGGTGCAGCGCCAGCACGGCGCAGTCATCGGACCGCCCGCCGTGTTCGGCGGACATGGTGAGGATGCGGCGGGCCAGGGCGTCGGGAGTGCCGCCGCCCCAACCGGCCAGCAGATCCTGAAGCCACTCGTCCCCGTCGCCGCCGACCACGCCGTCGGAGACCATCACCAGCCAGCCGTCCGGCGGCAGGACGAAGCGGATGACATCGGGCTGGCGGTCCGCACCCTCCAGTCCCGCGGGCAGCGCCGCGCCGCCGTACCGCGTGACGCGGCCCAGCTTTTTCAGATACGACGGCGCCGCGCCGTATTTATAGAGCGCGGCCTCACCGGTGCTGCGGTCCAACCGCAGCAGGTCGATGGTGGTGAAGCCTGCGCCCTCGCGGCAGCGCAGCAGCAGCGCCGTGTTCAGTGTTTTCAGGGCCGGCAGCGGCTCCACGCCCGCCTGTAAAAACTGCTTCAGTAACCGCACGGTCATGGCGGCCTCGCGGTGGGCAGCCTCGCCGCTGCCCATGCCATCGGACAGCAGCAGGCACGCCGCGCCGCCCGCCTCGAAGGACGCCGCCTGATCGCCGCACAGTGTCTCGCCTTCCTTGGGCCGCAGGGCGATGGCGGTGCGGCAGGTAAAGCGGGGCGGCGCCGACACCGGCATACCGGGGGACAGCACCTCCGACATCTGGGCGTACTGCTGCCGCGCCATCTGATACGCCTCCTCCAGCTGGAGCCGGTGGGCGCGGCGCAGCAGGAACTGGTGCAGCTGGTCGTTCAGCGCCTCCAGCAGCTGGGGGAAGTGCAGGCAGCGGCTGGCAAAATGCAGGGGGAAGTCCTCTGCGCAGGCGCTGCCGCGGCGCAGCAGGCGGGGACAGGCGTCGTTGAAGGCATTGTAGGTGTCGTTGTAGTGTGCCTGCCAGCAATCCCGCTGCAATAGACACCCTGCGCAGATCTGCTCCGCCGCGCGGTCGAACAGCACGGCGGGGTTCTCCGGCCGCGGCGGCGTCACCTCGGTGAAAAAGCTGTCGTACACGGCGCGGAACGCGGCGGCGGGGGTGGCCTCCGGCTGGGCCGGCGGCGCGGGCGCCTGCTGGGCGAGCCGCAGCGGCAGGCGCTGAGGCAGCAGGAGATAGAGCCCCGCACCCGCCATGCTCTGAAACAGCAGGGGCAGCGGGTCCGGTCCGTCCAGCAGCGTATACACAGCCATGGCTGCGGCGGTGTATACCAGCGGCACGGACAACCGGCCCCGCTCCCTGACAGCGGAGGCGGCTCCCATCCCGCCGCAGCACACTGCGGTCAGCAGCACCGCATCGCCGGTGAACAGATCCATGGCCAGACCGGCCACGGCTCCCGCCGCCGCGGCGGAGGCGGGGGACAGGCACTTCGCCGCGGCCATCAGCAGCGCCGCCGCCAGCATACCGCCCACGCGGAAGCCGGAGAACGACCAGCCGTAGGCGGTAAGGGACAGCCCCAGACCCAGCAGGAACAGCGCCTGCCCGCGGCTCACCGCCGAGGCATTGGCATCCGACAGCGACGGCAGCAGCGCTGCCGCAGCGTACAGCACGGTACAGGCAGCGGCGCACAGCGCCCACTGCCGCGGCTGCCGCTGGATGAGATAGGCCGACTGCACCAGCAGCGTCATCAACACGGCAGCCACCGGCCGGAATACCGGACGGCGGTACAGGCGGGTGGTGCAGAACGCCGTGTTGGCACAGAAGATGAGGATGGCGGCGGCGGTGTGGCGCAGCCCCGCCTGAAAATCCAGAAAAAGGAAAGCGCCCAGTCCCGCGCCCAGCAGAGCGCTGAGCCCGGGCCAGCTGACGCCTGCGGCGGAGACGGCCGCCAGCGCCCATGGGCTGTACAGGCCGTCCAGCGCCGCGCCGGACAGCAGAAACGCGGCGGCCGCCGGTAAAAACCCCGTCAGCAGGGAGCGGAGCGGGACGGACCGGACGGCCTCGGTGACAGTTTTCAAGGCTTGTCCCTCCTTTCACGCCTATTGTAACCGGAACGGCGGACGCATCCTGTCGGGAAATGGCGGCGCATCCCAAAGCCGCCGGCCGCCGCGGCGGAAAATTTTGCTGTTGTATTTCCCACGCCGATTTGGTACAATGCCGTTGACAGAAACTGACACACTTCGTACAGGAGGAGACCCATGAAAAAGCTGTTTGCCATGCTGATGGCGCTGACGATATTGATGACCATGGCCGCCTGCGGACAGCAGGCACCGGACGAGGCCGGCGGCACCGTGGACCCCGGCGCCGTGGAGGATCAGGGTACCTCGGGTCAGGTGGACATGCCCGCCGATGACGCCGGCACGCCGGAGCTGGGCAGCGTCAACGGCGGCACCTACACCAACGAGTTCGCCGGCATCGGCTGCACGCTGGATGAGACCTGGACGTTCTACACCGAGGCGCAGATCGCGGAGATCAACGGCTTCCTGACGGAGGGCACCAGCGACGAGGAGATGCGCCAGCTGATGGAGGAGAACCAGAGCGTGTACGATATGTACGCCTCCTCCACCGATGGGCTGATGACCATGAACGTGGTGTTCCAGAACATGGGCCTTCTGTTTGGCACCACCATGAGCGCCCAGGACTACGTGGAGCTGTCCGCAGAGCAGCTGCCCGACGCCATGGGCACCTACGGCTTTGAGGACGTGACAGCGTCCGTGACCACGGCGGAGTTCGCCGGTGCGGAGTGTCCCGCGATCGCCATCACCGCCACGGTACAGGACACCCCCATGTATGAGCTGCTGGTGTGCATGAAGGAGGGCAACTACATCTACTGCGTGACACTGTGCAGCTACACGGAGGATGTGACGGCCCAGATGGCAGCGCTGTTCTACACGCTGTAAGCAGCAAACCCGTGAGCCGCGGCGTCTGCCGCGGCTCGCTTTTTCGGAAAGGAGCGGAGACCATGGCAAAATATGTGCTGATACCGGATTCCTTCAAAGGAACGCTGTCCTCGGAGGACATCTGCCGCATCGCGTCGGAGGAGATATTGCGGCTGGAGCCGGAGGCAGAGATCTGCGCCATTCCGGTGGCGGACGGCGGCGAGGGCACGGTGGACGCCTTTCTGGCCGCCGTGGGCGGCACGCGGGCGGAGGTGCCCTGCACAGGGCCCTGCGGCCAGGAGGTCATGGGTTTTTACGGCCTGCTGCCGGACGGTACGGCGGTGGTGGAAATGGCCGCAGCGGCGGGCCTGCCGCTGGCGGGCGCGTGCCGCGATCCGGAAAAGACCACTACCTACGGCGTGGGCCAGCTGATGGCCCACGCGCTGTCCCGCGGAGCAAAGCGGCTGGTGCTGGGACTGGGCGGCAGCGCCACCAACGACGGCGGCTGCGGCGCGGCCGCCGCGCTGGGCGCGGAATTTCTGGACGTGAAGGGACGGGCGTTCGTGCCTACCGGCGGGACGCTGACCCAAATCGCCCATATCCGCATGGAGGGGCTGCGGGAGACGCTGGCGGGCGCGGAGGTCACGGTGATGTGCGACATCGACAACCCCCTGTGCGGTCCCGCTGGTGCGGCGGCGGTGTTCGGACCCCAGAAGGGGGCGGACGCGGCCATGGTGGCCCGCATGGATGCGGGCCTGCGCCATCTGGCGGAGACGCTGGAAAAAGACGTGGGCATGGAGGTGCTGACGCTGGCGGGCGGTGGTTCAGCCGGCGGCTTCGGGGCCGGTGCGGCGGCATTTTTCGGCGGACAGCTGCGCATGGGCATTGATGTGGTGCTGGATCTCACGGACTTTGACCGGAAATGCCGCGGCGCATCGCTGGTCATCACCGGCGAGGGTCATCTGGACAGCCAGAGCCTGCGGGGGAAGACGGTGGTGGGCGTGGCCCGCCGCGCCCGGGCGCTGGGTGTACCGGCGGCGGCACTGGTGGGCGGCTGCGAGACGGCGCTGGACGCGGTGTACGCGGAGGGCGTGTCCGGCGTGTTCCCCATCCATCCGGCGCTGTGTACCTGGCCCCAAGCCGCCGCGCGGACCGAGGAGGACCTGCGCTTCACCGTGGGCAATCTGCTGCGTTTTATGGCCGCCCTGCGGCGATAACAAAAAACGGGAGACCGCACCGCAGTCTCCCGTTTTCGTATATGGCTCCAAATGTAATCAGATGATCTTCTCAAAGACCATAGTGGCCTGGATGCGCTCGCCGCCCGGCATGCCCTCGCCGTTGGAGGCGGTGATGGTGTGCAGGCGGCAGCCCTTGCGCGTTCCGCTGCCCGCCCGCAGGCAAACGATTTTGCACAGCAAAATCCCTGCTCCAAAAAGAAAGACACCCGTGAGGGTGTCTTTCTTTTTGTGACCACCCACCACTTTTGTTGTCTGTGAATCAGCGCTTTTTGTCTTGTTTCTCCGGTGGCGTAGTGGCCCCTTCCAGCAGATCTGTCACGACCTGATTGAGCTGGGCAGCATTCTTGAAGGTAATAACGGGGACACCGGTTTGGCTTTCAATGGCTTTCCGTGCATCACCGGCCACTTTTCCTCCGGCACGCGCCACATCAATGTTTTCCGAAAATGTCTCCGGAGCTTTCTGCTTGGAGATTTCCGTGGTGGTCGCCTCTGCCAGCATATTCAGCACCAGCTCCAGCGTGGTCATGTTGTCGCGGAGGTTTTCTC
>ERZ827156.3603-NODE-3603-length-13719-cov-3.239169_pt1 | contig 13719 bp, 10 predicted proteins | sample MGYA00519919_ERZ827156 | MGnify/ENA primary metagenome ERZ827156 (study PRJEB31778, sample SAMEA3449269) | human gut metagenome | biome: human gut; feature: human-associated habitat; material: faeces | place: United Kingdom | collected 2010/2012 ... | reverse complement strand
CTCCTGAAGGAACGGGTTTTACGGCGCGTGTGATAAAAAATGAAGCGCCAGAATATTTGGTCTTGAGCCATTACACGATTGGCTTCCGGTTTTTAGCGGCAAAGGTCTTCGTGAGTACCCCCGTCGCATTTCGCGTATCCCGCAGAAATTCTACGGGGAAATGCGCCGCCGTCTTGATCCCCATCGGATCATAAGGGACGGACACGGGCGGCACGAACATTCCGTCTACGTCGACCGGTGCCAAAAGGGACAAGAGTTCTGCGGGCACTTCGCGGATCGGCGTATGGGCAAAGGTTTCTGTGAAAAGGCCGCCTTTGGCGCAGCTCGCGAAGAGTTCCTCGGGGATTGCGGTGAGGCGGGTGTCCGCGAAGGTGCGGACGAAATTCTGCGCCATCACGGTTTCGCCGAAAAGTTCGGGGGGGAGCGTTGTTAAGGGCGTTCCCAGGAAGCATTCGGAAAAATCCCGCACCAAAGGCGTGCTGTTAAAGAGCTGACCGCTTACGGCCGTGAGTCCCGAATGTGCAAAGGTGCCCGCAAACGACTCCGCGTAAATGACGGGGAAAAAGAGCGTTTCCGGAATCGCCGTGAGGTGCCGGGCGCCGGAGAAAAAGCGGGCGAGACTTTTGCGGTGGGTGTTACGGACGAACGCGGACGAAAAAACGGATGTGAGGTTCGTGAGTTCATCGCCTTTTTGCAGCCAGAAGGCAAGCGGCTCGGGCTCCCCGGTGGCGACGTCGGCAATCGTCGGAATGATGCTGTCAATCGACGTGACGGCGTCTGGCAACGAAATCGTTTCCGCCGGCCAAAAGCCCCCGCAGTCAATGGAAAGATGGTGAACGCCCGGTGCCAAATCCCAGCCGATCATGAATTCGATGCCCGGGGCCCAGTGTCGGGTGACGGCTTCACCGTCCATGACGGTGTGCAGCACTGCAAAAGTGGGGGCCAATGTTTTGACGGCCTTAAAGGCAAGCGTCTGGCGTGAGCGCTTTTTGACGGTAAGCGTGAGACGCAGCGCGGGAGCGGAAGACGTGTGAGAGGCGGTCTGAATCATTCGTCGGTTCCTTCGAAATCCGGCACAAAGTTGTCCAGCTCGAGTCGGCGGTGCCGACGGGCGTAGCTTGCGGGAAGTTTCGCAAGTTTCTTACAGAACGCAAAAGCGCCGTCGGCAGAAGCCCCTTCGGGAACGGATGTAAAGAGGGTGTCGGGGACCTCCGTCAACGCGGTGCAGCCCGCGAAGGCTTCGTCGAGATTCGTGACGGTGTCGCCGACGGCATCAAAAAGTGTTGCAGGTACCGACGTGAGTTCCCGGGCGTCCGCCGCCCAGCCGCAGAAGTTGCCGCGTTCGGTGACGTTGCGGGGATAAAAAACGGGAAGCGGCGAGAGAATCTTTGTGACGAAACGCCCCAGGCGGAAGGGTCGCACGGGTTCCCCCGGGGTTGAATAGAGCGTCACCCGGTATAGGCCGTCTTCGGCGTAGGCGTGCGTGAGGCCGGGGACGGTATTCCAGTCGCAGCGTTGTGTCGTGTCGTCGCCCCAGTCGATGAAGAGGTCGCCTGCGGCCTCAAAGTCCATGGGGTAAAAGAGGACGACGGGTTCGGCGGCGTATTGAGTCCTCGCGTGCCAATCAAAGACAAAGGCCTGATCTCGTTCGGACGCGGGCGGTCGGACGCAGCCCAAGTCTGCACGAAGTTCCCGAGGAAAAGCGGCAAATAAGGGAAGCGGCGCGCCGGCCAAAAGTCCTTCGGCACACGCCGGCACGGGCGTCGGAAAGAAGGGGTCGGCGACGGCCGTCAGCTGCGGGCAGTCGGCGAAAGCTTTTTCTACGGTGGACTCGGGCGTAACGCGCGTCAGGAGTTTCGCGGGAACACGGGTAAGTGCTGAGCCGGCAGCGAGTTCCCGCGCGGAGCGGATCGTTTTTACCGGGGTAAAGAGCTCTGCCGGCAGTTCCGTGAGGGACGAATCGGCAAACGCGCGGTCAAAGTAGGCGAGGTTGGGATTGTTGGTAAAGAGGTTGGCCGTGACGGACGCGAGCGGCGTACGCGCCGGTGCGGCATCTGAGGCGGAACACTGCACTAAGGGCGGGAGCGTATCGGAAGGCACGAGCCGTCCCCGGTCGTCCGTTTCTCCCAAGGTGAGGGTCGGCAGGGGAGCCGTGATCGCCGTCGTTTGATCCGGAAGCTGTGCGAGAGGCAGAAACCCCGAAGCGCAGCCGATGCGGACGTGAAACACACCTGTGTGCCCGTAGGTGTGGACGACGGATGCCGTCGGAAAGGCGTCGGGAGATTCGAGGAGCGTTTCTATGTCCGCACGGTCGGCTTCACAGTGTACGGCGGATTCGGAACCGTCCCCCCAGGACACCATCATGCTTCCCAACGCGTCGTGCGCGGGGCCCGGCACTTTGTAAAAGCGGATGACGGCAGGGATGTCTTCGTCATCGACGCTGACGTCGAACGTGCAGTGAGCGGCGAAATATTGCGTGAGCACTGCCATCGTCAGAACTCCGTCATCGTCGGGGCCGTTTCCTTAAAGAGCGCGAGAAGGCTCGCAAATCCCGTCGTCATCAGCGAGACGGTGCAGTAGGGTTTTAAAACCGCCTTGGGACGGAAACCGATTCCGAGACCCGCGGCGCTCACCATCAGGCGGTCGTTGCTGCCGTCGCCCGCGCAGGCCGCGTTTTCCATGGTACCTCCGAGGGCTTTGACGGTGCGTTCGGCAAACGCGAGTTTTCCCGCGCCGTCGACAATCACGCCGCCCTCGGGACCGGTTACGCTGCCGGTGAAACGCCCGTTTTCAATCCCGATGACGTTGGAGTGGTACCCCGTCATGCCGAGTTCGCGGGCAATGACGCTCGTGCAGACCGTAAAGCCGGAACTCAGTACGTAGCTTTTGATGCCGTTCGCGTTAAGTGCCGCGATAAGTTCCCGGGCGCCGGAATTGATGCGGGTGTTGGCTTTGACCGTGTCAAGAACGGAGGCATCCATGCCTTTTAAGAGCGCTACGCGGGCCCGGAGGCTTTCCGCGTAGTTTTTGATGGTACCCGCCATCGCGGCGGCCGTAATTTCGGCGCAGGCTTTGCCGGTACCGCAGAGTTCGGCCATCTCGTCCAACGTTTCCGTGGTGACGAGGGTCGAATCCATGTCGAAGAAAAAGGCTTTGTATTGGGTGATGGACGTGTTTCTCGCCCAAAAGAGGCTGTCAAGGCGGTTGCGTTCGGCGGAGGCCTGCGCCTTGATGCGCCGTACGGCATCCGTCGTTACGCCTTCAAAGCAAAGCGTGTTGCAGGCGCGGAAGCGTTTTTTGGGCGAGAGTAAATCCGACAATTCCCGGACGATGACGTCCGCAATCGGTTCGGCGGAAAAAGCAAAAAAATCGGGTTGAAAACGAATCATGTTAAAACCTAACCGAGTTCATCAGAAATGCGGAACCAGGAGCGGGACTTGCCGGAAAGGGAATGGATCGTCACGCGCCAAAGAGCGGCCGAGTCGCCTTCCCGGCGGGCGTAGGCCAAATGTTTCTCAGGGCTCGGGCCGGCGGCGTGGGCTTCGCAAATAGCGAGAAATGCCTTCTGACGCTCGGTTTCGTCCGTCACAAGGTGCGCTTCCCCTTCCACAACGGCGCTTGCGTAGTCGACGGTACGCTCCTCGGCCAGACGTTTTTCGTAAGCAACGAAAGTCAACGCCACTGCGGGGTTCGCGGCTATATTGTCGGCCTTGCGGCTTTTTTGTTCCGTACCGTGAAAGTAGAGAACGCCGTCGCAGTAGGCGGCGTTGACGGGTACGGCGTAAGGTCGGCCGTCAGAGCCGACGGTTGCAAGAACCGCAAAGTGGGCGGCCTTAATGACGCGCAGTGCGTTTTCCGTCGTGATCGCCCGGTCGCGTCGGCGCATGGGGTAAGTTTCGGTCATCAGTTTTTCTCCGGTACGGCCGCAGCGAGCGCGTTCGTAATCGTTCGTACAGCTCTCAGACGATCGTCCAACGTCGTTGTTTTGACGGTCATCTTCATCTTTTCGGGCCCCAACATCCGCAGATCCTTGCGGCTTTGCAGCAGGCGGATCAAAGCCAAGGGTTCAAAGTTGGGCTTGGCCTTAAAGTGAAAGACGATCGCTTCGTCAGCGGCGTCAATTTTAGCGATGCCGATTTTGGCAGCGGCCAGGCGCAGGCGGTGCGTCGCAATGAGGGCCTTCGCCGCATCGGGCATCATGCCGAAACGGTCGTTCAGGTCGTCGATGACGTGTTCGAGTTCGGTCAGGTTGTCCGCGGCTGCGAGTTCCTTATAGAGCCCCAGGCGGCTTGCCACGTCCGGCACGTAGTCTGAGGGCAGAAGCGCGGGCAGGTGCAGGTTGATTTCACTCATCGCCGCAAAGGGCATCGCAAAGTCGGGCGTTTCCCCGCGTTTCATGGCGCGCACGGCGGCCTTCAGCATCTGGTTATAAAGGTCGAAACCGACGTCGGCGATTTCGCCGCTCTGTTCATCCCCCAAGACTTCACCCGCGCCACGGATTTCAAGATCGTGCATCGAGAGGTAGAAGCCGCTGCCCAAGTCTTCGAGGTTCTGAATGGCTTCGAGGCGTTTGACGGCATTTTTGGTTACCGCATCGTCGCCGGGCGTCATGAGGTAGGCGTAGGCCTGATGGTGGCTGCGCCCGACGCGGCCGCGGAGCTGGTGCAGCTGCGCCAGCCCAAACATATCCGCCCGATGAATGAGAATGGTGTTGGCGTTGGCGACGTCGATCCCGGTTTCAATGATCGTTGTGCAGAGGAGGACGTTGAAGCGCTGCTGATAGAAGTCGCGCATGATGTGTTCCAACTCCCGTTCGCTCATCTGACCGTGAGCGACGGCGATGCGGGCTTCGGGAAGGAGTTTCTCAAGGCGCTCCTTACGTGCTTCAATGGTACTCACTTCATTATGAAGGAAATACACCTGGCCGCCGCGCTTAAGTTCGCGGATGACGGCTTCGCGGATCAGTTCGTCGGACTCCCGCCGTACGAACGTTTTAATGGCAAGGCGCTTTTCCGGGGCCGTGGCAATGACGGAAAAGTCGCGGATTCCCTCAAGACTCATCGCGAGCGTACGGGGAATCGGCGTCGCGGTGAGCGTCAGGACGTCCACTTCGGCCCGAAGCGACTTCAGCTTTTCCTTTTGCCGTACGCCGAACCGGTGTTCTTCGTCAATGATGATGAGCCCCAAGCGTGCAAAGGTTACTTTTTCTCCGAGGAGTTTATGAGTGCCTACGGCAATGTCGATCGTGCCGTCCTTAAGGCCCTCCAAAGCCGCCGTCGTTTCTTTGCCGGAACGGAAACGCGAGAGTTCGGCGATCTTAATGGGCCACGCCGCAAAGCGGTCGCGGAAGGTTTGGGCGTGTTGTTCCGCAAGAAGCGTCGTGGGGCAGAGAACGACGACCTGTTTGCCGTTCATCGCCGCTACAAACGCCGCGCGCAGTGCTACTTCGGTTTTCCCAAAACCCACGTCGCCGCAGACCAAACGATCCATCGGGCGGGGCTGCGCCATATCCTCGATTACGGCGGTGATGGCCGAGGCCTGATCCGGGGTCTCTTCAAAGGGGAAGCCTTCGCAGAACGCCTCGTATTCGGCGGTGTGCTTTAAGAAGGCAAACCCCGTGCGGGATTCGCGCAGAGCATAGAGGTTCAAAAGTTCCGCGGCAGTGTCGCGCACTTTCTGCGCCGCTTTCTTTTTGGCTTTTTCCCAGTCGCCTTTGCCGAGATTATGCAGAGGGGCGTGTTCGGAATCTGCGCCCGTGTAGCGGCTGATCAGGTGCAGCTGCGACACCGGTACGAAGAGTTTCGCGTTGTTGGCGTAGTCAATCCGTACGAATTCGCTCGCACCCTCGTCGCTTTGAATGGTTTCGAGCCCGCAGTAGCGTCCCACGCCGTGATCCAAATGCACCACGGGATCCCCGGGTTTTAATTCGGAAATGTCGCGGATCGCGGCTTCGACGCGCGCCCCGGTATCCCGAATGCGCGAGCGGCGCCGCGTGGCCCGGATGTCGTAGAGCTCGCTTTCCGTGAGGACGGCAATGGCCGGATTTTCGGCTTCAAAACCGTCGGCAACGGGGCCGACGGAAAGCACCACTTTGGCGGCGGACGCCAAAAAGGCGGGAAAGTTGCCGACGCGCGTCGTGCGCACGCCGTTTTCGGAGAGCATTTCTTCCAAGCGTGCCGATCGCCCGGTACTCGTCGTGCAGATGAGGACGCGCCGCTTTTGTACCGCGGCTTTATCGAGATACGCTTTCAAGGCCGCCAAAGGTTCCGCGGCTTTGCGGCTGATGGCGACGTTAAAGGGTGTCGCCGCGGGAAGCGTTTTCAAAATGAGTTTTGCAAAAGGCGCGAGACCCTTAAAAAACGTTTCCGGTTTGTCGATGATGGTTTCAGGCGGTAAGGCCGGGCGCTCTTCATCGTGCGACAGAAATTTCCAGCGGTCGGTGATTTCCGTGAAAAAGCGCTGCAGTGCCGCTTCCGTGTCACCGTACTGCGCGATGACGGCATCCGCAGGGAGATAGTCCGTCAACGTCGCGGTCTTTTCGAAAAAGAGCGGCAGGTAGTATTCAATCCCCGCGGCCGCCAAACCTTCGCCCATGTCCTTGTAGACGGGGCTTTTGTTGGGGTCGCTCGCGAACGTCTCGCGCCACGCCGTCCGAAAGCGTGCCTGGGATTCGGCGTCCATCGGAAATTCGTGGCCAGGCAGTACGCGGATTTCGTCAATGGAATCCGTGGAGCGCTGTGTCTCGGTGTCAAAGCGGCGGATGTCGTCGATTTCGTCGTCAAAGAGATCAAGTCGGAAGGGGGCCGCCGAACCCATGGGAAAGACGTCGACGATGCCGCCCCGAACGCAGAATTCGCCCGGGGCCATCACTTGCTCGACGTGACCGTAGCCGGCGGCGACCAAGTTCTCTTTTAGAAGATCCACGTTGATCTTCTGGCCCTTCTTATAGAAGAACGAACTCCCCAAAATAAATTCCGGCGGCGCAATGCGCTGGGCCGCCGTCGCGGCCGACGTCAGAATTACGTCCACGTGCGACTTTGTTTCCGTCTGCGCTTCCTTGCGCCGTGCGTGCATCGCGAGTTTCCATAAGGTCTCAAGGCGTTCGCTCACGAGGTCTTCATGCGGACTCATCGTGTCGTAGGGAAGGGTTTCCCAGTCGGGGAGCACCGAAACCGTCAACGTCGGATCAAACCAGGTGAGTTCGTCCGCCAAGCGGATCATATCGCTCGCGTCCGCGCAGACAAAGACCGTGAGGCGGCCCGCGGCTTTGACCGAGCGGACGATTTCCGCGGCGGCACATCCGGCGGAAATACCGGCAACGGCATCTGCGGTCGTGCGGCGCCCCGGGGCGGGCAATGTGAGTGCGGGAGAAAAGACGCGGGGAAAAGCGGTGGAAGCCATGGTAATTCGTGAGTTTGAGCCGATTGAGAGACGCAAATGATAGACAAGCCGAGGCGAGAATTGGGGGCTTTTTACGCGAGAAAAAAGAAGCCCTCCGCTTCGAATGAGGCAGAGGGCGTTCGATCAAGAGGACTGTCCGATATCAGACAGCTGGAGTGATCGAATTAGAAGGTGTGATTCAGACCGAAGCCGATCTGGTAGCCGTTGAGCGTGTCCACGTTCTTGAAGGCCTTGGAGCCATGGCTGTACACACCGGCAGCGTACAGGTTGGTGCGCTTGCTCAATTCGTAGCTGTAGGCGATGCCAAACACGTAGGCGTTACCCTTCGTGTTGTCGTCGAACTTAGCACCGTTTTCAAATTTGGCCTGCATATACTGGGCAGAGACGCCGAGGGTGCCGTCACCCAAAGGAGCAGAGGCCCCGAGAAGGAAGCTGTCGGTCTTGCCCGTCAGGTCAGCTTCAGCAACTTCATCACCTTCAATGTAGTCGTAGCCTTCTGCAAGATCTCCGAAGAGAGCGCCGTCGGCGAAGCTAGCCAGAGAGATCTTGTCGGCGTGCTGATACACAAAGGAAGGCTTAACGACTTCGAAATCCCAAGAAGCACCAACCGTGTAGAAGTTCATGTTCTTGTATTCATCGGCAGTATCCGTTGCGGAACTGGTCGTATAGGTTTCACCGTGAGCAGGACGGACATGTTCGTACACTGCCGTCAAAGCGAGGGGGCCATTTTCGTACTTGGCACCGACACCATAGTAGTGAGTGCGACGGGACCATACTGCTTCGTTGCTACCGTCTTCGAGGGAAGCCTGCAAAGAAACCGTCAGACCGTCAACGGGGGTCAGTTCCACAGCTACGGCGTTATCGAAAGCAACATCTTTGGTGGCAAAAAGCCCCATACCGCCATTACCATAGGCCGCTTCGAGCGGATCAAAGTCACCGACGAGGTCAAAGTCGCCGCCGGCAGAAGAAAGGGCACCGCCCAGATTACCAGCTGCAAATTTCACCGTGTCGTTACCAACCCAGAGGTAGGACATGGAATCGAAAAGCTTGTTGTCATCAGCCCCGGCCATCGCGCCAGTGTCGGATTCAAATTCGTTTTCGAGAGCGAAACCGACCTTCCAACCGTTGCCAAGTTCTTCTTCGCCGGTCAGACCGAACACAGAGTCGCCGGCCCAAGCGCTTTCCATCGTGGCAGAGTTCTTAGAAGAGGCTTTTTCGCCATCAAGCGTTACGGAATCTGTATGAGAGAACACGAGCCCTGTGGACACAGAACCATAGAGTTCCACGTTGGCAGCCATCGCAGAACCCGCAAAGGCGCCGAGAACGGCAACCGCAGCAAGCGTTTTTTTCATTTGAAAATTCTCCGAATTGGGAAATTAGGCTTAGTGAAGACCGCATAAATTAACGGCCTCCGATTTATGAATGGCGCGATTGTAATGAGAATGTTTCTCACTTCAAAAATTTTCACAATGAAAATATCAGGCAATTTTCTTAAAGAAAAGGGACGCTATGAAGCAGAGCTTCACGACTGATACGGCAAAAAAGAACACGATTTTCTTAAGAGACACAAGGAGAAAAACAGATAAAATGCAAATCGCAATGAGAACGACTCTCATTAAGAATTAGGCAAAACACCTTGTGTCAAACTTACAACAGTCTCCGAAACGCCGGCAAAGGAAAACCGCACGACTCACGAAGGAGCGGTGCGGTTGTCGGGGACTGCAACGCGAATTATTTCACGGGCGTCACTTTCGCCTTCTTGATGAGTTCTTCCATGTGCTGCGCGGTGCGCTGCTGCTGGATAGCCTGCTTCAACTGCGGGCCGTAGATGTTGAAGTCCTGCCAATTTTGCGCGGCGCGCTTACCTTCCAACTTGATGACGTGCCAGCCGAGGCTGGACTGCACGACGTTGGGGGCGAGTTCACCGGGTTTGAGATCCTTAAAGCCGTCGGCAAAGGACTTCTCAAACAGGTTGGGGGACGTCCATTCGATCAAGCCGCCCTGGCCGCGGTTCTGCTGGGTGTCAATCGAATTGGCTTCCGCGAGTTTGGCAAAATCCGCGCCGCCCTTCACCTGACCGAGCAGGCGTTCCGCGGTCACCTTGTCCTTGACGAGAATGTGGCGCACCTGCACTTCGGTGTTGCCCCACTTGGCTTTGTTTGCGTCAAAGACCTTGCGGGCGTCTGCGTCGGTCACGGGGTGTTTCTTCGCGTAGTCGGCGACGAAGGCGTTTACATAGATGCCGTCGGTCGCGGATTTCACGGCCTTCTTCACGTCGGCGCGGCGATCAACCTTGGCTTTTTTGGCTTCTTGCAGCAGCACCGTCTGGCGAATCAACTGATTTTTCACCGCAGCTTCGAGTTCCGGCGTCTGCTGTTGGCCTCGGGCGACGAGCATCTTGATGATCTCATCCTGTTCGGCCTTGGTGACGGTCTGGCCGTTTACCTTAAAAGCAGCAGTGGCGGCAAAGGCGCCCTGAGTGCAGAGAGCTGCGGCAACGGCGGTGAGAGCGAGTGTTTTGAAATTCATGTGACTGTCCTTCTTTAAAAAATCAGTTGAGATGTTCCGCGTTGGCGGGTTTGCGTTTGAGTTGTTCGGTGACTTTCACCATCCAGAAGCCGAGCCCCAGGGCAAAGACGAGGGTGAGCCCCAAGATGCCGAAGAGTTTGAAGTTCACCCAGGTTTCGGTTTCGCAAGTGAAGGCGACGAGGAGATTCAAAATGCCCGTCACAAAGAAAAAGCCGATCCACGCGAGCTGCAGCTTATTCCAGGCCGCAGGCGGCAGTTGAATCTGGGTGCCGAGCAGTTTCGTCATGAAATTGCGGTGCGTCACATGCGCAAAGGTAAGAATCGCCGCAAAGACCCAGTAAAGAATCGTGGGCTTCACCTTAATGAAGGTCGCATCGTGAAGAATGAGCGTGAGCGATCCGAAAACGACGATGATGGCAAGCGAAATCCAGAGCATCGGTTCCGGCTTTTTCCCGCGGGCAAAAACGAGTCCGACCTGCACGAAAGAGGCGATGATGGCGACGAGCGTTGCGATGAGAACCGGGGCTTGTTCGGGATCGGCAGCGCCCCCGAACATTGCCTGAATCCAACCTGCGAGCTGATCGGCGTTGCCCTGCCCCAACTTAAAGGCGGCAAAAAAGAGAATGACGGGAAAAAGATCGAAAAGAAACTTCACGATGAATCGGCTCAGAAAGCCCCGTAAGCAGTAAGGGAAGTCGGCATTCTACGGCGCTTGGCCTGTCAGCGACCTTAAATGCTGTCCTCGCGCAATGTAACGCGAAGTGTCCGCTGCCGATTGCTGTAACATCCGCTCACCGAATTTTCCGACGGGTTTAAGCGGAACGATGCGCGGGACTCGTATCCTCTGACGCATTTCCGTTTACCGCAACGGCCGACGAAAATTCAAGGACGAACTATGTTCAAAGAAGGATTGAAGAAACTCATTATGACGACAGTTGCCTGCGCGGCGGTGTCCGCCTCGGCGGCATTGCCTCAACCTCAGCACATTGTGGAAGGGATTAAGAGTTACGAACTCGAGAACGGCCTCAAAATCGTTCTTTTTGCGGATCAGAGCAAACCCACGGCCACCGTGAACACCACGTACCTCGTAGGGTCGCGTCAGGAAAACTACGGCGAAACTGGGATGGCGCACCTTTTGGAACACCTGATGTTCAAGGGAAGCAAGAATTATCCCGATCCCACGCGCGAATTCACGAAGCGCGGCTTCCGCATGAACGGCACCACGTGGCTTGACCGCACGAATTACTTCGTAAGCTTCACCGCGAACGACGACAACATGCGCTGGGCGCTCGGCTGGAGCGCGGACGCCATGGTGAATTCCAACATCGCCAAAAAGGATCTTGACACCGAAATGACGGTGGTGAGAAACGAATACGAGATGGGAGAAAATAAGCCCGTGAGCGTGATGGTAAAGCGTATGCAGGGCATTCTCTTTGATTGGCACGCCTACGGACGCAATACGATCGGGGCAAGAAGCGATATCGAGAACGTTCCCATCGAAAACCTTCAGGCCTTCTACCACAAGTGGTACCAGCCCGATAACGCGGTGTTGACGGTGTCGGGTAAATTTGACGAAACGAAGGTCCTCACCTGGATTACGGAAACCTTCGGGAAGATTCCGCGCCCGACGCGCGTGCTGCCGGCGGAGTGGACGGTGGAACCCGTTGCGGACGGCCCCCGCTACTTTGAAATCCGCCGCCCCGGCGAAAGCCAGTTGGTTGCCGTGGGGTACCGCATCCCGTCGGCGATCGCCGCGGACAACAATGCCGTTGAAACCGCGGTGGATGTGCTCTCGAGCGCTCCGCGCGGACGTCTTTATAAGGCGCTCGTTGAAACCGGGATGGCAGGCCAAGTCTTCGGTTGGGCCATGTCCGCAAAGTGTCCGAGCTTCGTGATGTTCGGCGCCATGGTGAAAAAGGGCGACGACATTGAACGCGTGAAGAACGTTCTCATCAACACTGTGGAAAATGCCTTCAAGAAGACGCCGGCGGATGAAACCGAAGTGGGCTTGTCCTTGGCGGAAGCGGCGACCGACTTTGAACGCACGCTGAGCGACCCCGAAGAATTTGCGGTGGAATTGTCCGACTACATTTCTTTGGGCGACTGGCGCCTTTACTTCTATGACCGCGATGCCACGGCAAAGGTGACGCCTGCGGACGTCAATAAAGCTGCGGCAACCTACTTCGTGCGCGACAATCGGGCGGTCGGCGTCTTTATTCCGGACGACAAGCCGCAGCGTGCGCCTTATATGGAAACGCCGAAATTGGCAGACGTTTTAAAGAACGCGACCTTTAAGGAAGAAGGGGCCGTGTCCGAAGCTTTTGACGTGTCGCAGGCCAATATTGATGCACGCACCGAAGTGCTCGAAATCAACGGCGTGAAGACGGCGCTGCTTCCCAAGAAAACCCGCGGCGAGACTGTGACGGTGCTGACGCACTTTAATTACGGGACGCTCGAAACGGTGAAGGGGAAGCGGGCGCTGGATACCCTCATCGAACCGATGCTGACGCGCGGCGCGGAAGGGATGGACCGCACGGCGATTTCGGATAAGCTGACGCAGCTGAAGGTGCAGGGCGACATCCTCACCTTCACGACGACGCGCGAAAACGTCGTGGCTGTGATTGAACTTCTCGGCAAACTCACGTCTGAGAGTACCTTCCCCGAAAAGGAAGTGAACCAGATCGTGCGTCAGATGACGACGATGTTGGAAGGTAAGAGCGACGATCCGGTGACGCTCGGGCGCGACGCGTTGTTAAAGCACTTTGCGACGTACCCCGAAGGCGATCCCCGTAACCGTCTGACGTCGCGGGAAACGCTTGCTGCAGTGAAGACCGTGACGCGTGACGAACTCTATGCGTGGTACAAGAACGCCGTCGCGACGACGCACGGCGAGGTCGCGGTCGTCGGGGACTTTGATAAGGACGCGGTGAAGGCGGCGCTTACGAAGGCTTTGGGAGCGAAGAAGCCAGCGGACAAGGCAACGGACTTCGTGCGCTACTGGGCGGACTACAAGCCCGTTGCTGCGGAACGCATCGTCATTGATACGCCCGCAAAGGAAAATGCGGTGCTTTTGGCGCGCATCGACTTCAAGGGGTCGATGTTTGATTCGGCGGCTCCAGCCTACATCACGGCGGATTGGATTCTCGGGGGTGGTACCGGGTTGTCGAACCGCCTGGTGGATCGCCTGCGGCAGAAAGAAGGTCTCTCCTACGGCGTAGGCAGCCACGTGTCGCTGCCTAAGTTCGGTGACCGCGCCAATTGGTCGCTCTACGCCATCACGGCGCCGCAGAATCTCGCCCGTGCCGAACTTTGCGCCCGTGAAGAAATCGCGCGTATCGTGAAGGACGGCATCACTGAGAAGGAACTTGCGGAAGCGAAGAAAGGCATTCTCGAAAGCCGGGCGGTGAATCGTGCACAGGACGACTACTTGGCGCAGGGGTGGCTTGAGTTCCTGTCGACGGGTCGTACCTACGTCTTCAGTGCCGACTTTGAAGCCGGCGTGGAAAAACTCACGGTGGCGGACGTGAACGCCGCACTGCAGAAGATGATTGATCCTGAGGGTGTGACGTTCGTGTTGGCGGGGGACAAAGCTAAGGCGGAAAAGGCCGGTAAGGCGTTCTGACCGACGGTCTGAAGCAAAAAGAAAACCTCCGTTTCGGGTGATGCCGGCGGGGGTTTCTTTTTGGAATCATCGTCCGGTTAGCCGGGCAGAACGGCGTCATTTGACGTACTCGCCAGCCTAAAGGCTGAGGATTCTTGGATCAAACGCCGGATGCCGACTTTCGTCGG
>ERZ827156.3596-NODE-3596-length-13751-cov-16.613902_pt1 | contig 13751 bp, 13 predicted proteins | sample MGYA00519919_ERZ827156 | MGnify/ENA primary metagenome ERZ827156 (study PRJEB31778, sample SAMEA3449269) | human gut metagenome | biome: human gut; feature: human-associated habitat; material: faeces | place: United Kingdom | collected 2010/2012 ... | reverse complement strand
TACATCTATGACATGGCCCCGGTGATGCGGGCGGCGGATCTGGTGATCTGCCGGGCGGGAGCCTCCACCGTCAGTGAGCTGACGGCGCTGGGCGTGCCGGCCATCATGGTGCCATCCCCCTATGTGACCAACAACCATCAGGAGAAAAACGCCCGCGCGCTGGAGACCCACGGCGGCGTGGAGGTTTTACTGGAGCAGGATTCCTCCGGGCAGGCGCTGTTTCAGACGGCAGCAGGCATTTTGCATGATGATGTCCGGCGGGAAGCCATGGCGTCGGCCATGGCGGAATTGGGCATCCGGGATGCGGCCCAGCGAATTTACGAAACCGTTCAGGAGTTGCTGTAAATTTACTGTTTCGGACTTTACACCGGCCCATCGCCGTGATAAAGTATCAAAGAAACCGAAAAATAGACGGCGAAAGCGCCCTGTATCCAAGAAAACGGCAGGCGTTTAGCCCTTTTGATAAAGCGGCGGCAGGAACCGAAGTTGCTCTCTCCCCATAGAATGGCCCGTGATACCATTTTCATCGGGAGGGACCAATAATATGAGCCGACTGCTGATCCGGGGCGGGAACCGCCTCCAAGGGGAAGTTACCATACAGGGAGCGAAAAACAGCGTGCTGCCCATTCTGGCAGCTACCATTCTCACCGGCGGAAGCGTGGTGCTGCGCCGCTGTCCCCGTCTGCGGGATGTGGAGGCGTCCATCCGTATCCTGCAAGCCTTGGGCTGCAAGGCCGGGTGGCGGGGGGATGTGTTGGAGGTGGACACCGCCGGAATGTCTGGCTGCGACGTTCCCGACGCGCTGATGCGGGAGATGCGGTCCTCCGTGATCTTTCTGGGGGCGATCCTGGCCCGGTGCGGGGAGGCAAGCCTCACCAGCCCCGGCGGCTGCGAATTAGGTCCCCGGCCCATCGACCTGCACCTCTCCGGCCTCCGGGCACTTGGGGCGGAGATCGACGATACCGGCGGCACCCTGCACTGCAAGGCGGCAAAGCTGACGGGGCGGGAGATCGTGCTGGGGTTCCCCTCTGTGGGGGCCACGGAAAATCTGATGCTGGCGGCCTGCGGCGCGGAGGGCGTCACGGTGCTTTCCAACGCCGCCAGAGAACCGGAAATTGAAGATCTGCAAGGCTTTTTGAATACCTGCGGTGCGGAGATCACCGGCGCGGGCACATCCACGGTGGTGATCCGGGGCGGACGGCCTCTCCACGGCGGTACTTACACCATTCTGCCGGACCGCATCGCGGCGGCCACTTACCTGTGCGGGGCGGCCTCTGCTGGGGGCGAGGTCTTTCTCCGGGACGCACGGGAGGAGCACCTCTCCGCTGTGACGGCGGTGCTCCGGGAAGCGGGGTGCGACGTGACCGGCGGCAGCGACGGGATCGTGTGCCGCCGTACCGGGCGATTAACAGCACCCCGGCCCATCCGCACAGCTCCCTATCCCGGTTTTCCCACCGACGCGCAGGCCATTTTGATGGCGGCGTTGCTGCGGTGCCGGGGGGCGGCGGTATTCGAGGAAAACCTGTTCAGCAGCCGCTACCGCCATGTGGATGAGCTGGCCCGCATGGGAGCAGACATCCGGGTTTCCGGACGGACGGCGGTGGTGCTGGGCGTGGAGCGGCTCCACGGAGCCGTCGTGCGGTGTACGGATCTGCGTGGCGGCGCGGCACTGTGCGCAGCGGCTCTGGCAGCGGAGGGAGAGACCTCCATTTCGGACATTACCCATATCGACCGGGGCTATCAGAGCATCGAGGATGATCTGGCGGCGCTGGGCGCGGATATACGGCGGGTGGAGGAGACGGCCTCCCCCTGAGAGACAGACTGTAAAGGAGAACCATCATGGCAAGACGGAGAGGATCGGCGCGGCGGCGCAGAAGGGGAGGCAGCGGCTTCCTCTATAAGCTGCTGTCCGTATTCCTGATCTGCGGCTGTCTGGTGGCGGCCATCACCCTGTTTTTCCGGGTGGATACGGTGGTCATCACTGGGGAGAAGCGCTATACGGAGGCGGAGATCCGTCAGGCCAGCGGCGTGGAGGACGGTGACAACCTCTTTTTGCTGAACAAGTATCAGGTGATCCGGAACATCGCCGAGGCCCTGCCCTATATCGAGATCGAAAACACCCGTATTCAGCGGAAGCTGCCGGACACCCTGCTGATCCAGGTGCAGGAGTGCGGCGATCCTCTGGCCTGGACACAGGACGGGACAGTATGGCTGATGAGTCCTGCCGGAAAGATCGTGGAGCAGACGGATACCGCCGCGGGATACCCCACCGTTGACGGCTGTGAGTTGCTGTCCCCCTCCGTAGGGACCCAGATCGCTGTGGATACGGCCTATGAGACCCGGCGGGAAAGCCTGCTGGAATTGCTGGCTGTGCTGGATGAAACGGGGGAGCTGGCAAAGGTGGATGCCATCCATTTGGGAGAGGCATCCTACATTTCCATGGACTATATGGACCGCTTTACGGTAAAAATGCCCTATCAAGCGGACTTTTCCTACAAGCTGCGGGTGCTGGAGCTGGCCATCAACAGCGACAAGATCCAGGATAATATGACAGGCACCTTTGATATGCGGCAGGAGGACGGCCAGGTCATATTTGATCAGGATACCAGAAAATAAGAGGAAGCCGGGAGGAGGACGCCGAAAAAAATCGGAAACAAATCTCCGGCAACCCTTGACCTCACCGGGAAAATAGCATATTATAAATAATAATGACCCGCCGTGGGCGGGCAATGAAAATTTGCGGTTTACAGGGCGGCTGACCGCCCTTTCGTACAAAAGACAGCAGGAGGCACCGCTATGGCATTTGGATTGGAAACCGGCCCCGAGTCCGTGGTCAACATCAAGGTCATCGGCGTTGGCGGCGGCGGCAACAACGTGGTCAACCGCATGGTACGCGGCGGCGCCCAGGGCGTTGACTTTGTGGCGGTCAATACGGACAAGCAGGCGCTGAACGCATCCAGCGCTACCTATAAAATTCAGATCGGCGAGAAGCTGACCGGCGGCAAGGGCGCCGGTTCCAACCCCGAGGTGGGCCGCAAGGCCGCGGAGGAGAGCCGCAACCAGATGGCCAAGGCGCTGGAGAATACCGACATGGTGTTCATCACCGCCGGCATGGGCGGCGGCACCGGCACCGGCGCGGCTCCGGTGGTGGCCGAGATCGCCCGGGAGGCGGGCATCCTGACCGTGGGCGTGGTGACCAAGCCCTTCGGGTTTGAGGGACGCCGCCGCATGACCCAGGCGGAGCAGGGCATTGAGGAGCTGCGCAGCAAGGTGGACTCGCTGGTGATCATCCCCAACGAGCGGCTGAAGTACGCCACCGACCAGAAGATCACCTTTGCCAACGCCTTTGAGATCGCGGACGACGTGCTGCGGCAGGCGGTGCAGTCCATTTCCGACCTGATCCGGGACACCGGGTTCATCAACCTGGACTTTGCGGATGTGACGGCTATCATGAAGGACGCAGGTCTGGCCCACATGGGCGTGGGCCGCGCGGCCGGCAAGGGCAAGGCCGAGGAGGCCGCCAAGATGGCCATTTCCTCCCCCCTGCTGGAGACGTCCATCAACGGTGCACGGGGCGTGCTGATCAACGTCACCGGCTCCATGGACATCGGGCTGGAGGAAGTGGAGCAGGCCGCCACGCTGGTGCAGCAGGCGGTGCATCCCGACGCGCTGACCATCTTCGGCGCCACCTTCGACGAGACGCTGGACGATGAGATCCGCGTGACGGTCATCGCCACGGGCTTCGACGAGGGGCAGCAGGAGGCCAACGCGGCGGCGGCACAGCCGGCGCAGGCCCAGGCCGACAGCAACGGCGCGCCCCAGCCCCTGGACGAGGTGAAGGGCGAGCAGGGCCAGGATGAGATGGACAAGTCCTTCGACGAGATCCTGCGGATATTCAACAAGGACAAGTTTTAAAGGGAAATGAAAGGCAGACGGCTCACGCCGTCTGCCTTTTTTGTTTTTTTGGGGGGTGTAAAGGGTATTGGGAGGTTTTGTGGGGGTGGCGTGCAGGAAATCTCTGTGGGCGGGCCGATGTACCTAAAGGTACTTGCTGCGCGGCGTGGGCATCGGTCCCTACGGAGGGGACGGATTGCCACGTCGGGCTTCGCCCTCCTCGCAATGACAGGGCATGGGTCAGGCGGAGAGGGGGATGGGGACCCAGACGGAGGTATAGTCGTCCTCAAAGACCAGATATATGTCGCTGGTCAGGTCTACGTCGGCGCTGTCCAGGTCGTAGGTGCAGAGGAACACGCCGTCGCCCTCCGCGGAGGCGGTGACATCGTCCACGGGCACCCACATCTCAAAGCCGTCATCGTCCACCCAGATAAGATCGGGGAAGGTCTGGTAGTCCCCCTCCTCCACCACATAGGCCAGCAGGGACAGATTTTCGTGGTTCAGCTCGGTATAGGCCACCACGAAGGCGCTGTCCTCCAAGGTGAAGGATTCCCCTTCGGAAACGTACTGGCGGTCGGGGTAAGCCTCCTCAGAGGGGCCGACGGTGGCCCAGCCGTCGTCATAGACCGGATAGTCCGGCGTGATGGGGGCCAAATTGTAAAAAATGCAGCCGCGCAGCACGGCAAACAGCACGATCACGACCACGGCCACGGCGATGAAGGTCGCGGCGGAGGATGGATTTTTCCTGACGGCAGGGCGGCGGATATGGGGTCGGGGGCGGCGGGTCTGGTTTTCGTAGCAGACCTTCTCCTCGTGGCACTCCTTCTGCTCGTAGCAGACCTTCTCCTGTTCGGCGTAGTGGACGTCGCCGTCGGCGTCCACCCACTCCCGGCGGGGCGGGCGGTTATAGGCGCCGCACTTGGGGCAGAAGCCCTCACGGGAATCATAGGTCTTGCCGCAGGCCTTGCAGCGGATGGCAGGCATAGGCGGTCCTCCCTTCTGGAATTTCTGCCCCCATTATACAGGAGCGGCGGCGGAATGTCCATCACCTTTCGGTTGCGGCGGGAAAATAGCCGGGAAACTTCAGGTTGCGGAAAAAACGTCCCCATACCCTAAGGGTACGGGGACGTTTCTTACTCTACCAGGCCGTATTTGACCTTGATGCGGTCCAGCTTTTCCAGCATGGGCTCGGCCAGCACCAGCAGGAAGAACACCGTGGCCGCCGCATGGACGCAGTCCACCGGGAAGCCGGTGACGTAGTAGGGAGCGATGACCTTCCACTCCAGCGTGTGAGCGTAGATCAGGGCGGAGACGGGGTTCATGATGCCGCCGTAGATCACCACGGCGGAGAGGGCGCCGAAAACGCACAGGGCGGCGCGGCTGCGGCGCAGCCAGCCCTTGCGGAACAGCACGCCCGCCAGGAAGCCGATGATGCCCATGGCGAACATCTGGAAGGGCGTCCAGGGGCCCTGGGAGAACAGGACGTTGCTGGCCAGCATGGTCATAGCGCCCACCAGAAAGCCGGTCTCGCCCCCCAGGGCCACGCCGGAGATGATGGTCAGTGCCAGCACGGGCTTGAACTGGGGCAGCATGAAGAAGGCAGCGCGGCCGGCCACGCCCAGGGCGCAGAGGGTAGCCACCAGCACCAGCTCACGGGCCTGGGGCTTCCGCCCCTCGAATACCAGGAAGAAGGGCACCATGCACTCCAGCAGCACGGCGAAGGCGATGGGGTAATAGGCGCTGTTGCCGAAGTAGAAGAAGCCCACGTACAGCGTGGCGGGGATGCACAGCAGGATCAGCACCGCCGCCAGCCGGGTGCGCTTGGTCAAGCGGCGCTTCTGCACCGGCGTCTGAAGCAGCGTAAGGGGCTTGGAGCGGCGGCCCACGGCGGCGATGCAGCCGAAGAGCAGGAGGATGAACAGGCCGTAAAGGGAAAGCGCCTGCCAGCCCGCTTGGGACAGTGTGCCGCCGCCCACCAGAGCGGTGAGGTCGGTGTGTTTGGCGGCGATCCAGAAGATCGCCAGGGCGCCGGCGCCGCAGACGGCGGCGATGGCCTTGCGCCACCAGGGAAGCTTTTTGGGCTGCCAGGCGGCAGACTCCTCCGCCACCGGCGGCAGGGGGTCGTAGGACGTCTCCAGCACCGGCTGGGGCGGGACCTGACCGCCGATGACGGCCAGCACGTCCTCCACCGTGACCGCGCCGGGGCAGACGTCCCGGGCCATGCGGTCGGCGGCGGTGGTGTAGAAGCTGTTGCCGGAGAAGAAGGTGCGGGGCGTGCCCTCTGTGACGATGCTGCCGTCGAAAAACAGGGCGCAGCGGTGGGCGTACTGGGCGCAGAAGGCCACATCGTGGCTGACCATCACCACCGCCGTGCCGGCGGCGGTCAGGGCGGAGAGAATGGCGGCGAAGGACTGCTTGAAGGCGGCGTCCAGGCCCTTGGTGGGCTCGTCCAGCATGAGGATATCCGGCCGGTGCAGCAGCACCTTGGCCAGGGCGGCGCGCTGCTGCTCGCCGCCGGAGAGGTCGTAGGGGTGGTGGTCCAGCAGGTCCGTCAGGCGGCAGAGGGACACCACCCGCTCCACCCGGTGGTCTTGCTCATCCCGGGGGACGGCAGCGCCGTCGAAGGCCTCGTAGAGGTCCAGACGGACGGTCTTTTTCACAAAGAGGGCCTGTGGATCCTGGGGCAGGACGCCGATGCGGCCGGTGTGGGACACCGTGCCCCGCTGGGGCGTCAGTGCGCCGGAGAGCAGGCCAAGGGTGGTGGATTTTCCCGCGCCGTTGCCGCCCAGCAGGGCCAGCAGCTCGCCGCGGCGGACGTGGATGTCCAGGCCGCGGACCACGTCCGGCTGCTCCGGCTCGTAGCGGAACCAGAGGCCCTCACCGGTGAGGACAGTCTCTCCGGCGGGGTGGGACGGCTCCGGCGGCAGGGGACGCGGGGGGTGCCCGGCGCACCAGGCGGCCAGGAAATCCCGGCCGTCCCGGACGGTCAGGGGGCAGGGCAGGTCGCTGTCCACCCCGGCCCAGACGCGGACGGCGGCGGGCATGGCCAGGAACATATCGTGGCCGCGGCCCCGCAGGGCGCAGCAGACCTCCTCCGGCGCACCGGCGCAGAGGAGCTGGCCGCCGTCCAGCACGGCGGCGTGGGTGGCCAGGGGCAGGGCTTCCTCCAGACGGTGCTCCGTCAGCAGGACGGTGATGCCCAGCTCACGGTTGAGACGGCCCACGGTCTGCAAAAAGTCGGCGGCGGCGATGGGGTCCAGCTGGCTGGTGGGCTCGTCCAAAATCAGCAGCCGGGGCTGCAGCACCATGACGGAGGCCAGCGCCAGCAGCTGCTTCTGGCCTCCGGACAGCTCGTCCACCTTTTTGTGGAACCAGTCCTGGATGCCGAAGAAGGAGGCCATCTCCGCCACCCGGCGGCGGATGGCGGGGGTGTCGCAGCCCAGGCTCTCCAGGCCGAAGGCCAGCTCGTGCCAAACCTTGTCGGTGACGGTCTGCTCCTCCGGGGATTGGAGGACGAAGCCGATGTCCGACGCCTGGCGGCGAGGCGGCAGGCTGTCCAGCGGCGCGCCGTCGAAGAGGATAACGCCCTGAGATGCGCCGTGGGGGCGCAGGGCGGGCTTCAGCTGCCGCAGGAGGGTGGTCTTGCCGCAGCCGGAGGTGCCGCAGAGCACCCAGAACTCGCCGGGACGGATGGTCAGGGACACGTCCGACAGGGCCGGACGGGTCTGCTGGGGGTAGGTAAAGCCGAAATGCTCCAGACGCAGCAGGTCACTCATGGGCACAGCCTCCTTTCCGGGCGGAATACTGCCGTGCGGACAGCTGGTCCAGCAGGAGCGGGGTGAAGCACAGCAGGGCGTAGACAACGAAAAAGCTGATGGTCAGCGGGGTGACGGGGCCGGTCAGCAGCATGGGGTAGTACTGGAAGAACAGTCCGCCGGCCAGACCGCCGCCCAGCAGATACACGCCGCAGAAGGCCAGCCACAGGGCCACGGCACCGTCGCGGCGGTCGAAGTGGAAGATGGAGAAGGAGGTGCGGCCCGGCAGGCCGTAGCCCCGGCAGCGCATGCTGTCGGCGGTGATGAGACCGCTCTCCAGGCTCCAGGTGACCACGATGGAGAAGGTCTTCATGGCGGCGCGCAGCCGCTGGGGAAGGGAGCCGTTCTGGGTATCGCGGCCCGCGTACCGCTGAGCTCGGGAGACGGTGCGCAGGCGGCGGACGAACCGGGGCACGAAGCGCAGGATCATGCTCAGCAGCAGGGACAGGGCGGGGACCACGCGGCCGAAGAGGTAGACCACCTTGTCGGAGGTGATCACGTCGGTGACGCAGACGAACCACAACGCCACGGAGGCCAGCATGGCCCCGGCGGCCAGACCGTAGAGCAAACTCTCCAGCGTCAGGGGGTTGCCGGAGGGCAGGTAGGTCAGGATAGTGACGCCTTGGTGGACGAAGGCGGGGTTGATCGCCGCCGCCAGCAGCGTCATGGGCAGCAGCCACAGCAGGTGGCGGCGCAGGCCCCTGCCGCCCAGCAGGCGGACCACATAGCCCCCGGCCCCCAGCAGTGACAAGGCCAGGCAGACGGGGTGCATGAAGAACATGGCGCAGGCGATGACCAGGGCGAAGTAGGCAAAGCTCACCGCCGGGTGGCTGGTGCGCAGCGTATCGTCCACGGGATCACCTCCTGACAGAATATGGCCCGCTTTTGCAGAAAGCGGCACAGTAGCCTATTGATTATACCCTGTTCCGGCGTGTTCCGTCAATCCTGTAAAATATGGGCTATCCCAGGGCCACGTCCAGGATCATCATCACCGTGAAGCCCAGGGCGAAGGCCAGGGCCGCGGCACCGGCACCGGCGGGGGCGGGCAGCAGCTCGGCGGCCACCACATAGAGCATGGCACCGGCGGCGAAGCCCAGCAGCCAGGGCAGCGCCGGGACGATCAGCTGGGCGGAGAGCACCGTCAGCGCGGCGGCCAGCGGCTCCACCGCGCCGGACAGGACACCGCCTGTAAAGGCCCTCCCCTTCCCTGCTCCCGCCGTGCGCAGTGGCAGGGCCACGATGGCGCCCTCCGGCACGTTCTGGAGGGCGATGGCGATGGCCAGCGTCAGCGCGGCGGCCGGAGAGGCCGCCCCCATGGCGGCGTACCCGGCGTAGGCCGCGCCCACGGCCATGCCCTCCGGGATGTTGTGCAGTGTCACCGCCAGCAGCGTCATGGCGGTGGAGCGGTCCGCCGCCGCGGCGGGCAGCAGGCGCTCCAGCAGGCGCAGGAACAGGACGCCCAGCCAGAAGCCGCCCGCCGCCGGCACGAAGGACCAGCGGCCCATATCCGCCCAGGCGATGGCGGGCAGCAGCAGGCTCCACACCGAGGCGGCGGTCATGACCCCGGCGGCAAAGCCCTCCAGGCCGCGGCGCAGCGCGGCGGAGGGCGGTCTTTTCAGGCAAAAAACGCACGCCGCGCCCAGCGACGTGCCCCAGAAGGGAAGCAATATCCCCTGAACAGCCGTTGTATCCATGGCACATTCCTTTTCCGCGCCGCCGCCCGGCCGGGCGGCGGCAGCCGATGTTGTTGCGGCGCCGGGCGGCCCCGCACACCGTATTCTATGCCGGCGGCGGGGGGAGGTGCGGGGAAGGCGAAAGCGCCTCCCGGTGGGACCGGGAGGCGCTTTCGCCTTACTTTATCTGGCCATGTCACAGCGGCACCCGCTGGCCACCAAGGAGACCGTGCGCATCGAGGATCTGGAGCACTATCCCTTTGTGCTGGACTCCCACGTGGACTACGACGATACCGTGGCCGGCATTCTGGAGCTGCAGGAGACCAACGTGCTCTATGTCTCCAACCGCGCCAGCCGGTGCGCCGGACAGCTGGGCGGGGTATTTCTTCTCCAGGCCCTCCAGGCGGAAGCGGCGCAGCTGCTCCGATGCCTGACGCTGCTTTTCCGCGCGGCTGCCGGTGCGGATACCACACTGGATGTTCTGGGACACGGTCATGTTGGGGAACAGGGCGTACTGCTGGAAGAGGTAGCCCACCCGCCGCTGCTGGGGCGTCAGGTCGATGCGCTGCTCACTGTCGAACAGCGTTTCGCCGTCCAGCACGATGCGGCCGCGATCCGGCGTCATGATGCCGGCGATGCACTTGAGGGTCACGCTCTTGCCGCAGCCGGAGGCACCCAACAGGGCCATGGTGCCGCTGTCTGTCTCGAATTGGGAGCGCAGGGTGAAGCTGCCCAGCTTCTTTTCGATGTCCACCACAAGGCTCATGCGCGCTGCCTCCTTTCCCGGCCCGCCGCGGCCAGCAGATTCTTTTTCTCCAGCATGTTCACCACCAGCAGTATCACGGCGGAGATGGCCACGTTCACCAGCACCCATTTCAGGGCCAGGGCATCGCTATTGGTCTGCCACAGCTGATAGACGGTGGTGGACACGGTGGCGGTCTTGCCGGGGGTGTAGCCGGCGATCATGGAGGTGGCGCCGTACTCGCCCAGTGCCCGGGCGAAGGCCAGCACCGCGCCGGCCAGCACGCCCTGACGGCAGTAGGGCATGCGGATGTGCCAGAAGATGTAGGCGTTGGACAGGCCCAGGGTCTGTCCGGCGTAGGCCAGCGTCTCGTCAAAGGCCTCGAAGGCGCCGCGGACGGTGCGGTACATCAGCGGGGTAGATCACCTGGCCGCACATGTCGGCAGTGGCCTCGGCAGCCGGGGTCAATCCGGCGGAATAGGCGTCGGAGGCATAGATGATGCCGCAGTCCACGGTATTTCCACGAGGATAACGTGTCGCCGCGATATGCGCCCGGCAGGGCGCACAGGCGTTTTCTTATTTGCCGAAGGGGCAGACGGGGTAACGGCACTCCCCACAGCCAAGGCACAGCCCGCCCTCGCCCAGGGCGGCGATGTCGGCGCGGGTGACGGGCACGTCCGCCGCGATCTTCGGCAGCAGCAGGTCGAACACTGTGGCGCCGGTGTCCTTGATGAGGCCCTTTTTCACCTCGCTGCCGGTGGAGACGATGCAGGCGGTTTTCCGCACAAAGGGCCGCAGCGCCAGCAGGCGCTCCGCCGCGTCGTTCTCGTGGACCATGCCGGGGGTCATCTCCCAGACGTACAGATGCTCCTTGCCCATGCTGAGCAGCACGGGGATGTCCTCCGCCGTGACCACATGGCCCTTGCGGAAGCGGGCGTCCTTGTACTCGTCCTTGATGATCTGGGTCATGTCGTGGCAGAGCACATGGCCCACCGCGTCCTCGGTCCGTATCAGCTTCATGTCCGCACCATCCCTCTCTCTGCGGTGGTTTTCGCCCCTAATCATACCATTTTCGACAGGTCGGTTTCAAACGCGCTGCGCGGTATGGTCGGATTCTGTTTCGATTTTGTCGGATCATCCTTGACAGGGGCGGCGACAGCGGATATGCTGACAGGGAAAGGAGCTGATGCGTGTGGTCGATGGCAATATCATCCTGTCCGTGGCCAAGGCCATGGAGCTGCTGCAGCTGATGGACCAGGCGGGAAAGCCGCTGCTGTTGAAGGAGCTGGCCGCCCTCAGCGGCTATCCCAAGAGCACGGTGTTCGGCCTGCTGACCACCATGCGTGCCTATGACGTGGTGGCGCAGACGCCGGACGGGCGATACGCCCTGGGGCTGCGGCTGTTTGAATACGGGCGGCAGGTGGAGCGCTCCTGGGACATCTCGCTGGTGGCGCGGCCCTACATGGAGCACCTGTGCCAGCAGACCGGCGCGTCGGTGATGCTGTCGGTGTGCGAGAGCGGCAGCGTGATCACGCTGGACCAGGTGGAGACCCGGGGCAGCCTGCGGGTGGTGTCGGACACCGGCTCGCGTCTGCCCATCTACTGCACGTCCCAGGGGAAGGTTTTTCTGTCCCACATGTCCCGCACCGGGGCCGAGGCGCTGCTGCGGAGCCAGAAAATGACCCAGTTCACGCCCCACACCATCACCGACATCCCCGCCCTGCTGCGGGAGGCTGACCAGTGCCGCGCCAACGGCTACGCCATCGAGAACGGCGAGTACAAGATCGGGCTGCGGTCCATCTCCGCGCCGGTGTACACGGTGGAGGGCAAGGTGCGCTACACCGTGGGGGTGATCGGCATGTTCCGCAGCGTCAATTCCGAGGAATTCCACACGGCGGTGGAGCGGGTGTGCGCCACGGCGGGCATGATCTCCAGCGCGCTGGGCTATCGGAAGAAGGAGGAGCACCTATGAGCTACACCGCAGCGGTACTGACCATCAGCGACCTGGGCAGCCGGGGGCAGCGGCTGAACCGAAGCGCAAAAGAGCACCCCCGCTCCCGTATCCGGGAGCGGGGGTGCTGTGTTCATTTGCCGCCTGATCACCGGGCGTGCCGACGGCGCAGGCCCACGGCGGAGACCGCCGCGCCGCTGCCGGTGAGTGTGACCCCACCCTCCGCAAATGCCGTTGTGGGCACAAGGCACAGCGCCATGAGTATGCTCAGTATCCGCTTTTTATGCTTTTTCCCCTCCATGCAGAAAATCGTTGTGGTTTCTTCCGGCAAACAGGGCCACGCCCTGCTTCAACAGCTCCAGCTGACCCTTCAGGTAGTATTCGTCCTCGAACAGCGCGTAGTGTACGCAGGCCCGGACGAACACGCAGATCAACGCGGTGATGGTGGTGTACGGGATGCCCAGCTTGGGCTCCAGCTGCCTGGCGTAGGCGGTGCAGCGCTGGTCGAGGCCCGCGAAAAACCTCTTCCCATGCTCAATATATTTGGGGTGGGTGTAGACCTGGCACATCAGGCGGTATTTCTTGCCGTGCTCCCGGGCCGTCCAGCAGGGGATCTCCTCAATGTAGCGCATGGCGTCCCCCACGTCGGTGGGGGCCTTGGCTATGAACTCGTCCTCCACCTTGGTCATGCAGTAGTCGGTGGCCTGGACGATGAGGTCGTCCAGGTTGTCAAAATACTGGTACAGCGTGGCGGAGTTGCAGCCGCAGGCGGCGGCGATGGTCTTTATCCCCACCCCGGTCAGGCCGTTCTCCGCGTAGCAGGCGAAGCTTTTTTCCATCAGCTCTATCTTTTTCGCCTGCCGCGCCGCTTCGTTTACTGTGCGCACGTTCGTCCCGTCCATTTCATTAACTAATCGATTGATTATAGAATAGCATATTTTTTCCCCCCCCGCCATTGCAATAGCCGCAGGCAAGTTTTCCCCCATGCGGCGAAAAAAGCGCGAAAAACCGCCGGAAGCCAAAGCTTCCGGCGGCTCGAGGGTAAACGGTATAGACTCAGCGCTTGCTGAACTGAGGCGCGCGGCGTGCGGCCTTCAGACCGTACTTCTTGCGCTCCTTCATGCGAGGATCGCGGGTCAGGAAGCCGGCCTTCTTCAGGATGGCGCGGTACTCGGGGTTCACCAGCAGCAGGGCGCGGCTGATGCCGTGGCGCAGGGCGCCGGCCTGGCCGGACACGCCGCCGCCCTCGACGGTGGCAACGATGTCCACCTTGCCCAGGGTGTTGGTGGCGTTCAGGGGCTGACGGACGACCATCTTCAGGGTCTCCAGGCCGAAATACTCGTCGATGCTGCGGCCGTTGATGGTGATAGCGCCGGTGCCGTTCTCAAACAGGTGCACGCGGGCCACGGAGGACTTACGGCGGCCGGTGCCGTACTTGTAGGGATTCTTAGACTGATACATTCTCTTTTTCCTCCTTACTTGACCAGCTCGGGCTTCTGAGCTGCATGGTCATGCTGCTCGCCGGCGTAGATGTGCAGACGCTTCAGGGAATCCTTGGTGACGATGTTGCGGGGCATCATGCCGCGGACGGCCACGCGCATGGCCAGCTCGGGCTTGTCCTGCATCAGGATGCGGTACTTGGTCTCCTTCAGACCGCCCACCCAGCCGGAGTGGGT
>ERZ827156.3592-NODE-3592-length-13776-cov-4.245026_pt1 | contig 13776 bp, 22 predicted proteins | sample MGYA00519919_ERZ827156 | MGnify/ENA primary metagenome ERZ827156 (study PRJEB31778, sample SAMEA3449269) | human gut metagenome | biome: human gut; feature: human-associated habitat; material: faeces | place: United Kingdom | collected 2010/2012 ... | reverse complement strand
GACTGCGTGGTGACGGAGCTGACGCACGACCACAAGCCCTCGCTGCCCGCGGAGAAGGAGCGCATCGTGAAAGCGGGCGGCCGCGTGTTCAGCATGGAGTACGACGACGGCTACGACGGTCCGGCGCGCGTGTGGCTGGCGGACCAGGACATTCCGGGCCTGGCGATGTCGCGGTCGCTGTGCGACACAGTGGCACACACGGTGGGCGTGAGCAGCGAGCCGGAGGTGGTGGAGCGCGACCTGACGGACGACGACCGCGTGATCGTGCTGGGTAGCGACGGGCTGTGGGAGTTCATCCCCTCGCAGGAGGCGATCCAGCTGATCGAGGACTGCGAGCAGCCGGACGTGGGCGTGAGGATGCGGGGTTAGGCGTAGGAGGCGGTGGAGCGGTTGTGCACGATTGCGTGGAAGCGATGGTTCGACGCGGAGAAGGTGGTGGACGACACGACGATCATCGTGGTGTTTCTGAACGGAGAGAGCGCGTGGCGTGTTTGTTGAACAAAGCGGACTATTCCTTCTGGTTGTACTCGATCGTTTCCATCTCGCGGATCAAGTCCTTCATAATGGTATAGCTGATGCGGTAGCACTCCGCCTTGTACATCTTGGTCCAGGCGAGCATGTAGTCGCGCATGTCGTCGGGCTTGGACCAGTTGCTCATCAGCTTCTTCAGGTCGCCGTAGGTGAGCTCGCTCATGTTGGTGGCGTGCTGGATGAAGAGCAGCGTAGAGGGGATGGTGCACTTCACGTCGTTGGTCACCGCGGTCAGCACGGAGTCGTTCACGATGACGGACTGCGTCGGCGGCAGGAGCGTGCCGATCTTGTTGCTGAGCTGCACGCCGCCGAAGAGGCAGTGCACGGACTGGTTGGTGATGACGGTGTGGTCGAGCGAGAAGAGCGAGCCGGAGGTGAAGGAGTTGCGGTGCACCTCGTCCAGGTACGTGTGGTCGATGGTGTTCACGTCCGTGTCGTTGCTGAACACGAACGACGACACGTTGTTCTTCGCGCGGATGCAGGAGCACGGCAGCACCACCGTGTTGATCGTGTCCTTCGCGGAGGCCTCGCCGGAGGTCAGGTCCGCCAGGTCCTTGTTGTTCGTGTGGTACAGCGAGCTTGCCGCCTCGGCGATGGTCTACGCGTCAGCCGCGCCGCGCACCGCCACGTCGATCATCTGGCGGATGCTGCAGGAGCCGTTGAGGAGCAGCGTGTAGTTGTGGTGCGTGACCTGCTTGCCCACCAGGCAGCTCTTCATCGACTTGTTGCCCTTCGCGATGTACACCGTCAGGTTGTTGTTGTACTCGTTGTTGCTCTTCGAGCGCACGTCCGGAAGCGGGAACTAGCCCTCAGCGCCGCGCCCACCGCCCACCGTGATCGACTTCAGCAGCAGCGCCGACAGCGGGTCGTTGGTCACCGTGCGCACGTGGATGCAGGTGCGCTCCGTGGTGCCCAGCTTTCCGTCCTGCACGAAGATGGAGGGCTGCGAGGACAAGAAGTCATCGATCTACTCCTCACAGGGCTGCCACGATGCCACCTTCTTCTTGGCATCGTCGAAGCCCTCGCTGGTGAAGGACAGCTGGGTCTCGTCCATGCGGTCCGACACGATGAAGTTGCTGTTTTCGTCCACTTTTCCGGGAATCAAGTCCGCGAGGGCGGTCGCGTCGGGGTTGAAGTGCAGCTTCGTGCTGTCCTTCAGCCAGTCGGAGCCCTTGAAGTACTTCATGTTTGTTTCGTTGCTTCCCACGTACTAATCGTGACGGGAGGAGAGCGCATCGACCTTGACCTTTTCTCCGAAGAGCGGGTACGTCTTCATGTTCTCGATAATATCAAACTCGATGGGCTTCGCTGCCTCGGCGAAAAAGCACTTTCCGACGAGAGAAGACGCTCCCTTCACGGCGGAGCGGACGGCATTCACTTTTCTGCACGCGACGGAAAACATGAGCGCAAGCAATGACTTTTCTAGTTGCTTAAAACAGGGAAAAAGCAGAAGGCCGAATTCGGGCCTTTTTGGTAACAAGAATGCTGTTGCAATCCTCCGAAGGTAATCGAGGTGAGGAGGCGGTGAACGAGATGAAGGTGTTGCCGTCGCGCAGAGTCATCTCTGCATTGGGCACTGCGACGAACGGGTTTCTTTTCAGCACCACGCCCATCATTCTCCGCATTCTGCAGAGCCTGTGCAGCAACGTGGTGCAGGAAGGAGGGAGTGAGGACTAGCTGGATGATTCTGGGAACTCCTTCATCGCTTCTGGCTGGCTCTACGGCTCCGTCGTCGGAATTCTTCTCTTTGGCTACGTCGGCGACACGCTGGGCTACTACAAGGGAATGATCGTCGCCACCACGATGACCTTCATGGGCATTATCCTCGGGTAGATTGTGCACAAAATCCTTTCCAGTAGGTCGCTGTCCCTCTTTCTCTCCCCCACTGTCATTCCCTTCGTGTACGGATTTTCTCGGATCATCGTGGGTCTGGGGTGCGGAGGGAGCATCCCCATCGCCTACACGCGCACCTCGTCTGGAAAGGAGTCCTCCCAAGCCGTTTCCCGAACGAGCTCGATCCTGTTGCTGCTGCAGAGCGGCAGCTGGCTTCTCGGCCCGGTGCTCTTCCACGTGGCGTTGCGTCTCTTTGGAGACTCGCCCCTCGCCATCCGCCGCGTGCTCCAGTACATCCTCCGTCTGCACGCTCTGTACCTGTCACGTGTAGTCACCTCCTCCATCCCTTCTCTCGTTTCCCTGATCCTTCTGATTCGCTCCTCGAACACCATCGTCTACACGCCTCTGGACGTGGACGCCTCCCGCGTATCCGTTCCCCCGCCCGCGCCGAAGCCATTCTCCTTCGTCCCCTGCTTCCTCGCCACGGGCGTGACCTGGCTGCTGTACGACTTCACCGTGAGCGCCGTTCGCCTCTCTGACGCCTAGTCCTACGGGAACACCTTCTTCTCGCGCATCCTCCTGGACTCCGTCGTCGCCATCCCCGACACGCCGCTGGGCGCCACGGTGCCGCTCATCGTGGCCGGCCTCTTCGGCGTTCCGGGCCAGCTCGCGGCGCACGCCCTCCTGCGGCGGTGGTCGGTGCAGGGGCTGCAGCGCTTCGTCGGGGCGGGTCGCTGTCTCCACCATAGGGCTTCTTCCTGCTCGGCGCGCTGTTCCTGGCGTGTTCGCTCGCCATCGGGGTATTCAAGGTGGAGGCGGAGCTGCCGCGGCGCCTGCTCCTGCTGCTGTACCACCTGACCTTCTTCTTCTCCACCTGCGGCCCCGGCTCCACCACCTACATCCTCCCCTCTCTCCTCTACCCGCAGAAGGAGCTCTCGCTCTACCACGGCATCTGCACCTGCATGGGGAAGCTGGGCGGGGCCTTGGGAGCCTCCCTGTTCCCGCTTCTGATTCGCAAGATCGGCGTGAGCGCAGTGGCTGCAGGCGCGGCGAGTGATCCGTAGACGTTGGCGATCTGCAGCGTTTTATCCGCACTGGGAGGCGTGATCACCACATCCTTCCCTGTTTGTAACAAACATGCGACGAAACTTGCTTTAGTCATTTATTGAGTACCGGGCACAATCCACTTGGGGTTCAGGTCACCGCCCAGCATTCCCTTAAGAGCGAACTCAGCAGCAATCTCTCCCATGCGAGTGCGGGTAGCAATGGAAGCGGAGGCAATGTGAGGAAGCACAACCACGTTGGGCATCTTCAGCAGAGGGTTGTCAGCCTTGACGGGCTCGGGATCGGCCACATCGAGACCAGCACCGCCAATGATACCCTGCTGCAGGGCCTTGACCAGATCCTCCTGATCAATCACGGGGCCGCGAGAAGTGTTGACGATGATGGCGTCCTTCTTCATCATCTTGAACTTCTCCATGTTGAACATCTTGCGGGTGTGCTGGTTGAGGGTGGTGTGGATGGAGATGAAGTCAGAGCGCTTCAGCAGGTCGTCCATGGACACGTACTCAATCTGGTACTCGTTCTCCCAGTCGGGCTTGCGGCGGATATCCGAGTAGATGATGTGGCAGCCAAAGCCTCTCATTCTCTTGACCACCTCGAGACCAATCTCGCCCATACCGCAGATACCGAGGGTCTTGCCCCAGATATCGGTACCGCAGTAGCCCAGAGGCTCCCAGGTGCCCCAGCCGTTGTTACGGACGGAGTCGATGGCGGGGCTCAGGCGGCGGGTAGTGGCGAGCAGCAGAGCGACAGTCAGCTCAGCCACAGTGCGCTGGAGGACACCGGGGGTGTAGCCGGTGAGGATGCCTCTCTTCTTGCACTCAGCCACATCGATGTGGTCGTAACCCACGGACATGGTGGCGACCGTCTTCAGCTGGGGACCAGCAGCGTCGAAGAACTCGGCGTTGATCTTATCGGTCAGCAGGCACAGGCAAGCGTCGCAGCCCTTCACGGCGGCCAGCAGCTTATCTCTGGGCATAGCCTTATCGGGGTAGTCCCAGTGCACGACCTCCACGGGGGCGTCGGTGATCATCTTCATGGCGGGGGCAGGAATCTGTCTGGTGACCAGAATCTACATGTCACGTCATCCTGCCGCAATCACCTTGGGCTTCGCAGCGGAGGCGAAGGCACGGACGAGCTTGTTAGCGTACATGTCTCAAAGAAAGAAAATATGGAAGATAACCCAAATGGAGAATCAGGGAACTGGGGAAATGATTTGCGTTTCGTTTCCAAAAAACCGGACCATTCCGTCGATTCCACCTTTTCAATGCAAGCCGGCTCTCATCTCATCAAGAAGTGCTTGGGAAGGGACGATGCGGCCATCTTCCAACGCGTTCGCGTTTTCCTCTTCGACTGCGATGGCGTCATCTGGAAAGGGGCGGAGCCCATCCCCGGATCCATCGAGACGCTCAATTACCTCAAGAAAATTGGGAAATCCGTGTACTTTCTGGTAGGATTCTTTCACTCCATCTCACCGCAGACGAACAACTCCACGAAGAGCAGGTCCGAAACACTCCAGAAACTCCAAAACATGGGCGTTCAGTCCACCCTCGATGAGGTGATCACGTAACACAATTCGATCCGGGGTAAACCCTAGCTCCTCGTACGCTACTGCCCAGTACCTGAATAGGGAGGGGGAGCGTGGACCCGTTTACGTCGTCGGAGAGAGAGGCATCTACGAGGAGTTGGAGGCCGTCGGCATCCCCTGCTGCGGACTCGAGGACAACGGGCGATCCGATATCAGCGTTCTGGCCGCCATGGACTCCCGTGTCCGTACTGTGGTGGTTGGGCTCGATCGGTGCATCAACTACGTGAAGCTCTCTCGAGCGGCGTCCTACGTGCGCGATTTTGGCTGTCGCTTCGTCGCTACCAACACGGACGGCTCCTTCCCGAACGCCGGTGGGATCCTCTCCGGAGGCAGCGGGTGCATGGTGGCGGCCATCGCCGCAGCGAGCGGAAAGCAGCCGGACTGTGTGATCGGCAAGCCCAGTTCCTTCTTCATCGACCTGGTGCGGGCGCAGAGGCCCGACGTGGGGCTGGACGAAATCATGATGGTGGGAGACCGCCTGGACACCGACATCGCATTCGCCCGTGCGAACCACATCCAGTCGCTGTGCGTCCTCTCCGGAATCTCGTCGGAGAAGGCCATCCTTGAGGCGGATGCTTCGTGCGCTCCGTCCTTCTACAGCTCCTCTCTTCAGGATGTGAAGACCCTCTTGGAATCGAGCGTGTGATCGCCTCTCCCTGTTCTTTATTGTCTCTTTACCGCTGCCCTCTTTGTTGCCAAACCACCATTGGATTGTTGTCGCGATGAACGCCTTCTTTAGCGTGCTGGGTAGAACGTCACTAAAGCCGATGGCCAGTGCCGTACCAGCACAGTTGGACGTGAACCGTAGATGCGTTTCAACAAGACGACTCTGGGCACCTCTTTCCCCAAGAACGCACCGCTGTCTCCGAAGCGAGGAAACAAGGAGTATTATAAAGGAAATGGGTGCAAGCCTGCTGGAAAGCACACGAAGCACGGTACTTTCCCATTCGATGGCTTCTTTATCTCGTAGGAGGCTACTACGTCCAGAAGGAAAAGAAGATGGTCCTCGATGTGCCCGATTTGACGGGTTTTAAGGTAGCACTCTCTGCGTCTCTACTATGTGTAGCTCAAGCCCTATGTTGCGTTCTCGACTCCTTTGGTGAAGTGATCTTTTTGTTTCAACAAACCCCCTCCTATTGTTTCTTCATCGCCTTCATTGTGTCCGCCATCTTATGCGCATTCACGTTCCACTGGAAGAGCTGACGCGTGCGAGGAAGCAGGTGGCGGAAATCCTACCCGTCAGAGAATGGCTCGGTCCGCACCTTCAGAGCGTCCTGCTTCATGGACGTGAACACCTCCTGCAGGCCTTCCTGGAGCGCGTCTTCAAACGCCGCGATCTGCGCGAACACGCTGGCAGCGGTGGCTGACGACAGTGGGAGAGACGCGGGTGTCAGCTCCTTGTGCACATCCATCCGAACGTTGCCGTTCTCGAAGTAGTGAGTGTTGATGTCCACACTGCCCGCCAGCTACGCGTGAACCCTCTCCGTCACCAGCACGTGCGCAGAGCCGTTCACGACGTCGAGGGAGTAATGACTGACCCAACGTCCCGTGTAGTAGCTGGGCAGGCGGAACAGCTCTCCCACGAGGATGACATCGATGTGATACCCGTCCACTCCAATACTACCCATCACACCCAACATCCACTCGCACTATGCTCCGGAGCGTTTTGAAAAGCGTTCTTTTATATACATGCGAGACTTTTGAATCAGCAAATCCCTCAGTTGCTTCATATCCTCCTCCAGCACGGCTCCGTCCTGGAACTCTTCTTCGCTCACCACGGTATTGTCCAGGTGGTCGAATGTGTACATACGTTGATTGAGCACATCGTAATACACATTGGAGGCGTCATCATTCGAACCAACCAGGACAAGGTGCGTGCTCGAGTCCTTGCCGTCAACCAGGACGTGGTTGGCCAAGTCGTACTCCTTTATCGCATTCTCGAGGAACTCCTGCGGAATAGCACACCCAGGAAGGAGTGCCCTGATTTCTACTCATGATCCATCTGGCCGGAAATTGCTACCATCCAGAACAATGTACAGCTCGCCAGGCGGACTCTTGAGCAACAAATCGTGAATGACAAGCAGCTGGTCGTCGCTAAGCTGTCTACGGCTTAAACACTGCCAGTCGTGTCCCCACGGTGTAGATTCCATAGACTGTGACGTTTATTGTCAGGCGATTCTGACGCCATGACGCCCATTTTGACCCAGAGTGGATACAACTGACTGTCTATTCATTCCGTGTGATGTTCCGGTGGATTCGCGGCGAGGGTGGGGAGATAGAGACGAAGAAAGGAAGCGAAGGGGGGAGTCCCCGTTTTCCCCGCATCCCCGTTATCCATCTTTCTCCATTTCCCCCTTTCGTGCACTGGCAGAAGCAGACAATACGGGCATCATGAGCAACCCTTTTGGTATTCCTGATACGGCCTCCGCCGACTTTGACTATTCAAAGCTCTCCCCCATGCTGGGCATGATCGACAACGACGCTCCGGACTACATTGGGGGAACGGGCGTGCAGAGGAAGTGGAACGAGCGCACAATGCACAACTGCGCCGTTCTGTACCTGGGAGGTTCTTCTTCTTCTTCATTCTTCACCCTTTAGGTCTCGTGTGTGGCGGTGCTTACGGAGCCATCGAGGGTCTTCGAAAGTCCCCCAGTCCTGCTCTCAAAATCCGCTTCAATAGCATGCTCAACTACAGTGCCAAGCGGGGCTCCACCACGGGCAACATGCTCGGCGTGATGGGTGCGTGTCACTGACGGCAGCATAACCTCCTAGCTATCTGGTACGCCCTGTGCGAGAAGGGCCTGGAGAAGTCTCACATGGACTCCTTCACCAGCCGCAACGACTACTTCGGACCCACTCTGTGCGGTTTCACGGGCGGTCTGCTTTTCAAATGCACCGGTTAGCCCTCGTTCCTCGCCTCATCTCTAGCGGGACCTCGCGGAGCCATCGTCGCGGGTCTCATCGGCGCCGCTGCCGTTGCCGCTATCCGCTTCACCCAGAACACTCTCCTTCCCAAGTTGGGCGTTAGCCAGCGTTCTTCTCACTTGCTGTTCCTTTAGTTGGTTGGTTCCCTTCTTTGTTCAACGCAACAGGCACACGAAAACGAAAAGTCCGTCACGAACTCCACCAGAAGGTCTCCTCGGCTATTCAGGCCGCACAGCGCTACGTCTCAGCGTCTCCGCCTCCACCCACATGGATCGTGGCACGTCTTCAGCCCTCCTCCCTTCGTCGCGTTGTACACCACCTCACGACCGTTGCAAACGCACACGCCGTCCAGGTACTGCGGAATGCGCTCGCTGCCTGCTCCTCACGCACTCCCGCCTCACCCACACGACCGGTCGCGTCTGTCGCTCTTCACCAGCGACCGCCGCACGCGGAAGCCCTCGCAGCGCACTCGGCGCCCCTGCAGCGGCAGCCCTTCTCCGCGCAGCAGCACGGAGGCGACGGAGGGCCGGTACGCGTACCGCACCGCGTGCCCCAGCGGCGTCGTCAGCGCGAACTCCTGCGGCTGCATCGCCTCGCGCAGACTCAGCTACCTCACAGCCGCGCGCCGCCGCCTACGTTGTGCGTGTACACGAGGAGTCCGTCACGCAGCGCGTAGTGCTTCGGCACGGCGTAGTGCAGCGTGTACACCACGTCGCTGCGCCCGTGGAAGGGCAGCTGGTCGCCCAGTCCCTCGAACGTCACGCGGTAGCCCTCCGGCGCGCCCTCGGGGATCAACGCCCGCCGCGTCACGCGCTCCTCCACCTGGTGGCGGTTCTACGCCTCACGCGCCGCGGCCGCGCCCACGCCGCACTTCGGACACACGTGCGCCTCGCGGCTCACGAACCCGTACCCGCCGCACCGCGCGCACACCCGCCGCACCGACTGCGTCAGCGCGTGCAGCGCGTGCGTCGTCGCCTCCACGCCCGTGCCGTTGCAGCGCGGGCAGGTGACCGTCCGCTGCGGGTCGGCGTGGCGGCACAGCGGACACTCCACCGTCCGCGACCAGGCTACGCCTCACCCCGCGCCACCAGCCGCACTGAAGGACTCCTCGTGCGCCGCCAGCACTGCGGACAGCTCCTGCACGAAGGAGAAGTGCTTGTCCTCCGAGTCCTCCCGCGGCTCCGACGCCGCCGCCAGCGAGCCCCACCGCATCTCGAAGAAGGCGGCGGGCGAGTGCACGGCGAGGCGCGAGGACGGCGTTATAACTCCCGGCTCCGCTACGCCTCACCGCTCGGGGCAGTACTCACCATAGCAGCTCGAGACCACCGTGTGGTACGAGGACGCTGTGGGGAACAGCGTCTGGTGGAGGAGCGCGCCCGTCTCCTCGTCGTAGACGCGAACCGCCATGGGCGAGCAGAAGTGGGTGATCTCCGCGTTATGCAACAACCGCAGCACTTACGCTGTTGCGGGAGGACGGGGCGATGGAGAAGAGCTTCGTCTCTGCCCCATTCGCGCCGATGAAATACACACCCACCGTCGCCGAGTGAAGATTCTCCACCAGCACACTTCCCATGCAGCCCGTCGCGGAGGACGAACGCATCGTTGGATCAAACCGAGGGCATCGAGCGGACGGAACACGGCTGCAGCGCTCTCGGCAGGTGAATTCGGGGTGCTGACAATCCGAATAGGCCGTCCGCTTCCCACCATCACACAGACAGAAGCCAGCACTAGATGGAGGTACCACCTTGTCGCACCCACGATCCTCAGAGGGCAATCTCCTCCCGTACGGCGAGCACCCCGCCGTTGCCCTCCACCCCTGACACTCTACCGTTTAGCCCCTTTTCGCTTCCATACTCATGCATTCTTCGTCGCATGACGTTTCCGTGTGGTTGCACTTCAGCATCGGGGTCTCCCAGTTGTCCTTGCAATAGCAGTATCCCGAAACATGCGAATGGATACGGAATCGGCAGTCCTAACCAGAAAGCAGGTGTGTTCACCCCTACGTGCATGCTCTGCATGCTCTGACTCTGTTTCTCATCACAGAGGGACGTCGCAAGGAAGAAGCGGCATTCGCCACTATGAGCGGCTATTCCTCACCTCACGTCCTCTTCGCTACATAGAACCACTCCGAAGCAGAAGAGAATGACGCAGTGCCCCAACCATCTCATTTTTGTGAGCACAAGGAAGGGGTGTTGCTATGGAAGTGAAAGCGTCTGTGAAGCTAGATGGAATGGAATGGGGTGTCTCTGGGTTTAAGAGTGTCACTCTAGTTGTGATGGAGATGGTGTGTTCAACGGGAGAATAATGGAGGAGGAATAGTGACAATGGATGTGAGGAAGAAGAATTAATGATTCAGGATTGATTCCAGGCATATCATTAATGGTATGGCATTAATCCATGTGTAGAATCCCAGGTGACACTAATGCCGATTCATTATTTATCCTTCCTTCATTCAGCTCTGGATAATTGTTCTTCAATACTGTCTTTACTACTCACCATTTCCCGATTCTTGTAGTGTTCTCGCTCTTCATTCTGGAATCGCGGACCAACAACTATCAGCATTCGCTGTGAAACCTGCACTCGACGAGAGAACGCTATCCATCTCCGCCAGTGAACAGGAGGGAACCACTCCTCCGTGCCCCCTGACAACAACTTCATTCTACATCCGAAGGCGCAACACCACTCACAAATCCACTCCGTCTCATGAGGAGGGAAGTTGGAGAATGACCAGATTCCCCTTCCTCTTCGTAGCTAGAAACACCGCCTGCGCCCTTAACCGATGCGCGACTTGCTGCTGAAGCTGCTGCTGTCTTTTATCGTGGTGCTTTCTCTCCATGTGATGCGAGTGGTTCAGCTCTCGTCAATATCACAGCAGCATCGTTACTCGGTGAACAGCGTGTACAACTCGCTTCATCGCATGCTGTCGTGGAGGAGCAAGAACAACACCGTGTTCATCATGATTACGGATTACGGGTACCTGAGCCACTTCTACAACTGCTATTCAGCCGGCCGGTTGTCCCAGTACGACAATCTGATCGTAGCGTGTTTGGACGTGGACTGCTACAACGTTCGTGCTCTGTCCGCGTCGGTAACCCGTAGAAGCTGAACGAGGAGCACTATCCCGTGGCGCTGTGGGAACCCTCCGCAATGACGATTCAGAGCTCACACTCGGCTTCAGCGCAGGGTAGTTTCTCGTTCAAGCGCAAGCTGAAGTGGAAACTCGTCATTCTGGACTACGCGGTCCAGCAGGGCTACCAAACCTTCTACATGGACTCGGACATCGTGCTCTTCAAGGACCCGATTCCCTATTTCAATTCCCTTCCCCAGTACGATCTGCTGGCGCAGCGCGACACCAACGTGTGCACGGGGTTTATGTTCATCCGCCCCACGCCGAACGGGAAGAGGCTGATGAAGCTGGCCGCCTACCTCGGCAGTCTTCCCTACGCGGATGATCAGGAGTCTCTAAACCTAGCGCTCCGGTACGTGCACGCCAGGACGCTGCTGCTGCCCGAGAGCCTGTTCCCGAGCGGGTGTATCTTCTTCCAGCACTACCAGTACTCCTGGGACATTCACAGTGGGCGTGGAGGGCGGGGCTGAGCGGTAGACAACTCCTTCTACATGTTCCACAACAACTACGTGCGGGAGAGCTCGAACAAGCAGCTGCGCCTCAAGGAGATGGGCTTCTTCGTGCACGACATCCACGGCGCGTACAGCGACCCCGCCGCTCGCTACCTCACCTTCGAGCTCGTCCACGAGGGTCGGCCCCACGCAAACGGCTCACGCGTAGAGAACCTCGCCGCGGAGCTCGCCGCCATTGTCCGCGTGGCGAACCGGCTGGACCGCACGCTGGTGCTGCCGCCGCTGCGCTGCCCGGCGGGCGCGCGGTGGGCGTACTGCAACCTGTGCTTCTTCGAGGTGTACTCCTGCCTCAGCAGCGTCACGCGGAAGCTGAAGCACCCCTACAAGGAGTCCTCCTTCTTCACGCACGCCTTCGTGCCACCAGCGATGGTGAGGGAAGACGCCTCGAATCCGATTTACGACTTTTCCCGGAACTGCAGCGCCGGCGCCACGTACGCTAGCCGTTTTCCGGCACACAGGAACCACATGAACGAGCGGGTCTGTGTGCCTTGCGCGAAAGAGCGCGTCGAGGATTGCATCGTGGAACGAGGGCGGAGCATACGGTCGCGTGTGCTCAAGGTATTTTCAGTTGCGTAGTGCTTTCCGTGTTTGTTCGAATCAGTCTCCTTTCGGACATGTCGCAGAGTACCCCAGGCATTGTCCCTTTCCGATCGTAGACGAGCGTATCATCAACCAGCGCTTCAACGAGCACGAGTCGGTGAATAATCCCTCCCTCCCCTCGATCAGCCGCTTGTCTGCTGGGACAATCGCCTTCATGAACGCGGCCGCGGTGCAAGACCCATCGACGTAGGTTGCCGTGATGTTCGCTTAGGAGAAGGGAGGAAAAGCGCTTGGGCGTGATTCAAGTGTTAAACGCGCTGAAATTTCAAATTGAAGGGCTGCCGTTCATACAGCGAGCGTTGCTGTCTGATCTGGAAGCCGTAGTCCGTCTCCAGGACGAATCAAGTGCGGTCAACTGATTCCAAATCAGTTGTAGAACAGCAATATAGTGAATTGTGCGAGGAGAAGGCGCATCTTGAGGAAGAGCTGAAAACGGCGCTCCAGGAGCTGAAGGAGATGAACGAGGTGGAGCGAATGGCCATCGCGGTGAACGAGTCTCCCAGCGTTGCCTCCCAACAGCACTCCATTGAGCAGATACACAACCAAATGGCCCAGATCGAGTCGCAGATCCAGCAGCTGAAGGACAAAATGCAGCGAGATAGTGCCAAACTCCGCGAGGTGCTCGATTCGTTCGTTGTGCTAAAGAACGAGATTCTAGGTATTGAAATGGATGAGGAAGCATCGTTGTGTGTTTGTTTTGAACCGGCGTTGTGATGTGGGTGTGATTCGAGCAACCACGCTAGGGTGCAGTCTATGAATTGTCCGATTCTGGAAGAAACAACGGAAGAAGAGATAGAAGAAAGGGAGTCATCCACGCTACAAAGACAAATCACGCTCATACTTCTGCAACAGCTCGGCGTGGAGTGCACGCAAATGATTCACGTTGAAAAGAGTGGGGTTCTCGGTGCATTGAGAGACGGCGTCCTTCAGCGTCTACAGTAGGATAGAACAGCGCAGCACGTACGAAGAGGTCTCTTTTCAGCACGCCTGAGCTCACACTCTTCTGACCGGAAGAGGCTAGCAGGCTTGAGAGTTTGGAAATGAAATGCACCACTTCCTCCTTGTATCCAGAGGAGAAGGCGTTTACGCTGCTTTGGGGAGTGACAACACCCTGCGGAATGACGGGAGCCTACGCATGACAGGATGACACGGAGTGCGGTACACGCTCAATCCGAGCAGCGCTGGGGTATACGATGTAGTAATCGCTCTTTGTGGCGTGGCAGCGAAAGAGCTGCTTGAAATCGTCATATTCGGGTGCGTAAATGCTAGCGGTGAAACGGAAGGCGAATAGGCGCACCTTTTGTACACTGGGGTATCTTGAAGGAAAACAGGCTCGGGAATATCTCTAGGGAAGTCCTTGCCATCGAGGGATATGGATTCTACCCGTTACGTCCGTCATCGCGGTGGATACCCTCCTCTTCGGGAGCAACGGCACTCACTCGAAATCCCACTTCCTCCGCGTCCGGTAGTGAATCCATGCGAGTAGGGTGGAAAACAAACAAGGATGAAAGCACTTATTGACGATGTCCTGTCTTCCTTACAGAGCAGCCTTCTTGGCCTTCTCAGCGGCAATGGCAGCGGCACGGATCTCCATCTTG
>ERZ827156.3588-NODE-3588-length-13803-cov-18.276768_pt1 | contig 13803 bp, 12 predicted proteins | sample MGYA00519919_ERZ827156 | MGnify/ENA primary metagenome ERZ827156 (study PRJEB31778, sample SAMEA3449269) | human gut metagenome | biome: human gut; feature: human-associated habitat; material: faeces | place: United Kingdom | collected 2010/2012 ... | reverse complement strand
AGCGCATGAAGCAGTACCTGAAGGAGCAGGCCAAGATCCAGCAGCTGGAAAAGGCAGCGGAGCAGATGCACCTGTGGGCCTTTATGGGCAACGATGCGCTGCACAAGCGGGCCTTCAGCATGGAAAAGCGCATCGAGCGGATGCGCACCACCGCCAAGCCCACCAGGGCGCGGCGGCTGGAGGCGCGGTTCCAGAGCCGGGAGTTCAAGGGCGATGAGGTGCTGCAGATCAAGGGCGTCAGCAAGGCCTTCGGCGAGAAAAAGCTGTTCGACGACGTGTACCTCCGCTGCGAGGGCGGCGAGCGCATCGCCCTGCTGGGCGAGAACGGCACCGGCAAGACCACGCTGCTGAACATGCTGACGGGGCACGAGCTGCCGGACAGCGGCGTCATACGGCTGGGACCGTCGGTGAAGGCGGCGTACCTGCCGCAGGTGATCCACTTCGCCCATCCGGAGCGGAGCATACTGGACACTATGCTCTATGAGCTGGACATCACGCCGCAGTCGGCGCGGAACCGGCTGGCGGCCTATCAGTTCACCGGGGAGGACGTGTTCAAGAGCGTCAGCGTGCTGTCCGGCGGCGAGCTGAGCCGCCTGCGGCTGTGCATGCTGATGGACGAGAGCATCAACCTCTTGATACTGGACGAGCCGACGAACCATCTGGACATCGACTCGCGGGAGTGGCTGGAGCAGGCGGTGGAGGCCTTTGACGGCACGCTGCTGTTCGTCAGCCATGACCGGTACTTCATCAACCGCTTTGCCACCCGCGTATGGGAACTGGCAGGGGGCGTTATCACGGACTATCCCATGGGCTTCGAGCAGTACCGCCGGGCCAAGGAGGAGGAGCGCGCCGCCGCGTCCGCCGCGGCAGCGGCGGCACAGGCCGCCGTGCCCAAGAAGTCCGGCAGCCGGGGCAACCGCGCCCAACAGGCGGCGAAAAAGCAGCTGACGATATGCGAGACGGCCATTGCGAAGCTGGAGGCGGACAGCGCGCGGCTGGAGGCGGAGATGGCGGAGAACGCCTGCGACGCGGAGAAGCTGAATGCGCTGTATCAGCAGCAGCAGGAGGTGCAGACGCGGCTGGAGCAGGAGATGGAGCGCTGGGAGCAGCTGAGCATGGAAGCGGAAGAACAGGAGAACGGACTATGAGCGATATTTTGTGCATCTACTATTCCCGCACGGGCCACACGCGGCGGGCGGTCAAGGAGATCGCCGAGGCGCTGGACGCGGAGATCACGGCCATCACCGACGACTGCGACCGCAGCGGCTGGCGGGGCTATATGCGCTGCGGCATGGACGCCATGAAAACGTCCACCCGGCCCCTGCAGCCCTTCCAGACGGAGCGGCCGCTGGATGCGTATAAGCTGATCATCGTGGGCAGCCCCGTGTGGGCGGGCCGGTGCGCCAGCCCGGTGCGGGCGCTGCTGAAGCGCCGGGGGCTGGAGATGGAGAACGTGGCCTATGTGGTCACCCGCAGCACCAACCGGCGCAGCGAAGAGGTCTATGACCAGATGGACATGTACACCGGCGGCAGCCACTGCCTGGCGGTGTCGCTGCGGCCCGGCAGCGAGGGATATGAGTTCTGGCGCAACGATTTCATCCAGAACGTCCGCCGCTGGCTGGAGAGCAACTGAGGGCGCGCCATGCTGGAAAAGCTGAGTGCCATTGAACAGCGGCTGGGCGAGGTGGAGCGGCAGCTGGCGGACCCGGCGGTGTATACCGACCGGCAGCGGCTGACGGCTCTGAGCCGGGAGCAGAAGGAGCTGACGCCGGTGGTGGTGTGCTACCGGGAATACCTGCGGGCGCGGGACACGGCGCGGGAGGCGGAGGAGATGCTCTCCGACCCGGAGCTGCGGGCCCTGGCCCAGGAGGAGCTGTCCGCCGCCAGGGCGGACATGGAGCGCCTGACCGGGGAGCTGAAGCGGCTGCTGCTGCCAAAAGACCCCAACGACGAGAAGAACGTGATCCTGGAGATACGCGCCGGCATCGGCGGGGAGGAGGGGGCGCTGTTCGCCGCCGACCTGCTGCGGATGTACACCATGTACGCCGAGCGCCGGGGCTGGACGCTGAGTATCGTCAACGAGAATATGACGGAGCTGGGCGGCGTGAAGGAGGTCAGCGCCGAGATCGAGGGCAGCGGCGCCTGGTCGCGGCTGAAGTTCGAGGCCGGGACGCACCGGGTGCAGCGGGTGCCGGAGACGGAGTCCTCCGGCCGCATCCAGACCTCCGCGGCCACGGTGGCCGTCATGCCGGAGGCGGAGGAGGTGGAGTTCTCCATCGACCCCAAGGACCTGCAGATCGACACGTTCCGCTCCTCCGGCGCGGGCGGACAGCACGTCAACAAGACGGAGAGCGCCATCCGCATCACCCATCTGCCCACCGGCGTGGTGGTGGAGTGCCAGGACGAGCGCAGCCAGTATAAGAACAAGGACCGGGCCATGAAGATCCTGCGCTCCAAGCTGTACGAGGCGGAGCAGGAGAAGCAGAACGCCGCCATTGCCGCCACCCGGAGGAGCCAGGTGGGCACCGGGGACCGCAGCGGCAAGATCAGAACGTATAATTTCCCACAGAACCGGGTCACCGACCACCGGCTGACGGGGGATAATAAAAATTTCAACATCGCAGCTGTCATCAACGGCGACCTGGATGGCCTGATCGACGCCCTGACGCTGAACGACCAGGCCCAGCGCCTGCAAGAAGGAAAGGAGTGACCTCAATGGAAGGCCCGAAGAAAGTGATGTATGACAAGTCCGGCGCGAAGCTGGTACAGGCCCTTGAAAAGCGCAACATGGAGGGCTACTACTGTCCCACGGCGGAGGAGGCCGTGGCCAAGGTACTGGAGCTGATCCCCATGGACCATACCGTGTCCTGGGGCGGCGTGATGACCGTGGACCAGCTGGGCATCAAGCAGAAGCTGGCCCGGCGCGGCCAGCCCCTCATCGACCGCGACACCGCCAAGACTCCGGAGGAGCGGGATGCGCTGCTCCATCAGGCACTATCCTGCGGCACGTTTTTGATGAGCAGCAACGCCATCTCCATCGACGGCCAGCTGGTGAATATCGACGGCTTGGCCAACCGTGTGGCGGCGCTGTGCTTCGGCCCGAAGCAGGTCATCGTGGTGGCGGGGATGAACAAGGTGGCCGGCGACCTGAACGCCGCCATCGCCCGCGCCCGCAACGTGGCCGCCCCGGCCAATGCCCAGCGCTTTAACGGCAGGACGCCCTGCGCCGTCAACGGCCAGTGCGGCGACTGCACCAGCCCCGACTGCATCTGCGCCCAGATGGTCATCACCCGTTTCAGCAAGATCAAAGGCCGCATCAAGGTGGTGCTGGTGGGCGAGGACCTGGGGCTGTAAGTATACTGCGGAAAAGAGGACATTCCTTTGGAGACCATCATCTTCCATCCGGAACGGGATAAAAACGCCGTCGCGGACGCGGCGGCCATACTGCGGCGGGGCGGACTGCTGGGGATACCCACCGAGACGGTGTACGGCCTGGGGGCCGACGGGCTCAACGAGGACGCGGTGCGCCGCATCTTCGAGGCTAAGGGCCGCCCCCAGGACAACCCACTGATCCTGCATGTGCCGGAGGCCAGTTGGCTGGAGCGCTGCTGCGTGGATATACCCGACGCGGCCTACGCGCTGGCGGAGCGGTTCTGGCCGGGGCCGCTGACCATGATCCTGCCCCGGCGGGACTGCGTGCCCCTGCGCACCACCGGCGGGCTGGACACCGTGGGCGTCCGCTGCCCGGATCACCCGGTGACACGGGCCATCATCGCCGCGGCGGACACGCCGGTGGCCGCCCCCAGCGGGAATACCTCCGGCCGGCCCAGCCCCACCTGTGCCCGGCACATGATGGAGGACATGATGGGGAAGATCGACGGCATCGTGGACGGCGGGCCCTGCATCGTGGGGGTGGAGAGCACCATCATCGACCTGACGGTGCAGCCGCCCCGGCTGCTGCGCCCCGGCGGACTGCCGCTGGAGGCGCTGGAGGAGGTGCTGGGCGAGGTAGACGTGGACAAGGCCGTGCGGCAGAAGCTGGCGGACGGCGAAAAAGCCAAGGCCCCCGGCATGAAGTACCGCCACTACGCGCCCCGGGCCGCGGTGACGGTGGTGACCGGCAGCCCCCGGCGCAGCGCGGCGTATATCGCCGCGCATCTGCCGGAGGGGGCGGGGGTCATCTGCTTTGACGAGTACGCGCCGCGGTTCGCGGGGCACATCGTCCACCGTCTGGGCGCGCAGGACGACAAGCTGGCCCAGGCGCAGCACGTGTTCGACGCGCTGCGGACCTTCGACGACACCGACGTGACGGAGATCTACGCCCAGTGCCCCGACGAGGCGGGACTGGGTCTGGCGGTGAGCAACCGGCTGAAGAAGGCGGCGGGCTTCCACACGGTGGACGCCGCGCCGCTGGTCATCGGCTTCACCGGCCCCACCGGCGCGGGCAAGACCAGCGCCCTGCGGGCACTGGAGCGACTGGGGGGACTGGTGCTGGACTGCGACGCCGTGTACCATCGGCTGCTGTGGACGGACGAGGCGCTGCGGGGGGCCATCACGGCGGCCTTCGGCCCGGTGTTCGCCCCGGACGGCAGCCTGGACCGGCAGAAGCTGGGGAGCATCGTGTTCGGCGACCCGGCGGCGCTGGAGACGCTGAACGGCATCATCTATGACCGGCTGCCCCGTGAGCTGCTGCGCTGCATGGACGAGAGCGACGCGCCGGTGGTGGGCATCGACGCCATCAACCTGGTGGAGAGCGGGCTGGACGGCCTGTGCCGCCGGACGGTGGCGGTGCTGGCGCCGGCGGAGACCCGGGTGCGGCGCATCATGGCGCGGGACGGCATCCCGGAGGACTATGCCCGGCTGCGGGTGCAGGCGCAGAAGGACGACGGATTTTACCGGACACACTGCACGGATGTGCTGGAAAACGACTGCGGCAGCGCCGGGGCCTTTGAGGAAAAGGCGTATCGGGCGCTGGAGACGATATTGAAGGAGGAACGAGCATGAGCGAGGAGATGAAGGCGCTGCGCCAGCAGCTGCTGCGCGACGATAAGAACGGGTACGACACCCTGACGGCGGACCAGCTGACGGAGATGGAGTCGTATTGCGCGGATTACAAGGCGTTTCTTAACGCCGGCAAGACCGAGCGGCTCAGCGCCAGAGCGGCCATCGCCGCGGCGGAGGCGGCGGGCTTTGTGGAGTACAAGCGGGGCATGACGCTGGCGCCCGGCGACAGGGTGTATACCTGCAACCGGGGCAAGGGACTGATGCTGGCGGTCATGGGCCGGGAGTCCCTGGCCGAGGGCGTGCAGATCGCTGCGGCGCATATCGACTCGCCCCGGCTGGACCTGAAGCCCACACCGCTGTATGAGGACAGCGAGCTGGCGTATTTCAAGACCCACTACTACGGCGGTATCCGCAAGTATCAGTGGGTGACCATCCCCCTGCAGCTGCGGGGCGTGGTGGCCAGGAAGGACGGCAGCGTGGTGGATGTGTGCATCGGCGAGGCCGGCGAGCCCCAGCTGGTGATCACGGACCTGCTGCCCCATCTGGGCGGCGAACAGGGCCGGAAGCCCCTGAACGAGGCGGTGCCCGGCGAGACGCTGAACCTGCTGGTGGGCAGCCGACCCATCGGGGACAGCGAGGACAAGGACCGGGTGAAGCTGCACGTGATGAAACGGCTGCACGACAAGTACGGCATCACCGAGAGCGATTTTGCCTCCGCCGAGCTGGAGGCCGTGCCCGCCGCGGAGGCGGTGGACATCGGCATCGACGGCAGCCTGATCGGCTCCTACGGCCACGACGACCGGGTGTGCGGCTACGCGGCGCTGCGGGCGCTGCTGGACATCGGCACGCCGGACAAGACGGCCGTGTGCGTGCTGGCGGACAAGGAGGAGATCGGCTCCATGGGCGTGACAGGCATGCAGTCCGCGGCCTTCGACGCCTTTATCTCCGACCTGTGCGACAGCCAGGGCGTGCCGCTGAAGGTGTGCTTTGAGAACGCCTTCTGCCTGTCCGCCGACGTGACGGCGGCCTACGACCCCAACTTTGCTGACGTGTACGAGAAGAAGAACGCCGCCTTCGTCAACTACGGCGTGGGCATCTGCAAGTACACCGGCGCCCGGGGCAAATCCGGCGCGTCCGACGCCGGGGCGGAGACGGTGGCCTATGTCCGCTCCGTGCTGGACGGCGCAGGCGTGCGCTGGCAGATCTGCGAGCTGGGCAAGATCGACGCCGGCGGCGGCGGCACCGTGGCGCAGTACATGGCCAACCGCAATATCGCCACGCTGGACGCCGGCGTGCCGGTGCTGAGCATGCACGCACCCTTCGAGGTGGTGGCCAAGCTGGACTGCTACGAGATGTACCGGGCCTGCAAGGCACTGTATCTGGCCAGATAACAGAGCAAGCGCCCATTCCCCGCGGAGACGGCGGGGAATGGGCGCTTTTGCGCGCAAAGGGCGAAAATGGCTTGTAAAAAACGGGGAAATAAGGTATACTTTTCATAAAATAAGGGCACCGGGGCGAAAACGGTGCAGCGGGAGCGTGTAAGTGAACATGGGAAAGCTGTGGGATCGCATATTGGGCCGCCGGAAGCGGCGGCATCCCTACTGCGCGGCACTGGTGCCGGCGGCGGGGAGGTCGGAGCGCATGGGCGGCACGGATAAGCTGACGGCTCCGCTGTGCGGCGTGCCGGTGCTGCTGCGGACGCTGACGGCGCTGGACAGGGCGTCGCTGGTGGATGAGATCGTGGTGGCGGTAAGCCCGGAGCGGCTGGAGGAGCTGGCGGCGCTGTGCAGCCGTGCCGGCGTGAAGAAGCCCCTGCGGGTGGTGGAGGGCGGCGCCAGCCGCGCTCAGTCGGTGCTGCTGGCGGCGCTGGCCGCGGGAGAGAGCTGCGAGCTGCTGGCGGTGCACGACGGCGCGCGGCCGCTGATCAAACCGGAGCAGGTGGACGACATGATACGGCTGGGGCAGCGGACCTATGCCGCCGCACCGGCACTGCCGGTGACGGACACGGTGAAGGTGGCGGACACGGAGGGACTGGTACAGTCCACCCCGGACCGGAAAACGCTGTACGCCGTGCAGACGCCCCAGGTCTTTCAGGCCAACCTCCTGAGGGCCGCCCTGCAGTCCGCCATCGCCGCCGGGGCGGAGCTCACCGACGACTGCTCCGCCGTGGAGCGGCTGGGCAAGGCGGTCTATCTGACCCCCGGCTGGCGGGAGAACATCAAGATCACCACGCGGGAGGACCTGGCCCTGGCCGAGACGTTCCTGCGGGAGAGGGAGAGCGGGATATGACAGATCTGCGCGTGGGACATGGATATGACGTGCACCGGCTGGTGCAGGGCCGCGCACTGGTGCTGGGCGGCGTGACGGTGCCCTTTGACCGGGGGCTGCTGGGCCACTCCGACGCGGACGTGCTGACCCACGCGGTGATGGACGCCCTGCTGGGCGCGGCGGCGCTGGGGGACATCGGCAAGCTGTTTCCGGACAGCGATCCAGCCTATGCCGGGGCGGACAGCGTGCTGCTGCTGCGCCGGGTGACGGCGGCGCTGGCGGAGGGCGGCTTCGCGCCCGTCAACGTGGACGCCACGGTGCTGGCCCAGGCGCCCAAGCTGGCGCCGTATATCCCGGATATGCGGCGGATACTGGCGGAGGCCATGGGCCTGGACGCGTCCCGCGTATCGGTGAAGGCCACCACCGAGGAGGGGCTGGGCTTTACCGGCAGCGGCGAGGGCATAGCGGCCCACGCGGTGGCGCTTATTGAAAAAACGCACTGACCTGTCAGATATTTTTCACATATTGTTAACGATTCCGGGGTTGTGCCCCAGGGCAGGATATGGTAAAATAAAGATGTTAAGACATGGAGGCGTGTCTGCCCGAAGAGGACAGATGCGCCGCTTTTTAGTACAGGGTATGTGAGACGGGAAAGGAAGGTAGAATTGAGTCACAGAACGATCCAGGACGAGCGGGCGAGACTGCGGAAAAAGCGGCAGAAGGCCGACACGGTATTCGCCATCTTCAAAAAACCACTGCACGAATCGCTGACATCGGTGCTGCCGGTGATGCTGATCGTGCTGCTGCTGTGCTTCACCATCGCGCCGGTGCCCAACAACGCCATGGTGGCGTTTCTGATCGGCGGCGTGCTGCTGATCGTGGGCATGGGGCTTTTCACGCTGGGCTCGGAGATGTCCATGATCCCACTGGGTCAGGCGGTGGGCTCCGAGATCACCCGGCGGCGTAAGGTGTGGATCATCGCGGCGGTGGGCTTCCTCATCGGCATGATCATCACCGTGGCGGAGCCGGACCTGCAGGTGCTGGCCAACCAGGTGCCCGCCATCGAAAACAACGTGATCATCTGGTCCGTGGCCGTGGGTGTGGGCGTGTTTCTGGTCATCGCCCTGCTGCGTATCGTGCTGGGTATCCAGCTGCGCTGGCTGCTGATCGGGTTTTATGTCATCGTGTTCGTGCTGGCCATGTTCGTCTCGCCGGATTTCTGGGCGGTGGCCTTTGACTCCGGCGGCGTGACCACCGGACCCATGACGGTGCCATTCATCATGGCACTGGGCGTGGGCGTCTGCGCCGTGCGAAGCGACAAGAAGGCCGGGGGCGACAGCTTCGGCCTGGTGGCGCTGTGCTCTATCGGCCCCATCATCACCGTGCTGATCCTGGGATTGCTCTACAAGCCCGACGGCAGCGCCTATACCGCTGCCGTCATGCCGGACGCCAAGGACACGGTGGAGATGTTCGACCTGTATCTCAGCGAGATACCGCACTACATGAAGGAGACCGCCTCGGCCCTGCTGCCCATCGGTGCGTTTCTGGTGCTGTTCCAGCTGGTGACCAAGCGGCTCAAGAAGAAGGAGCTTCTGCACATGGTCATCGGACTTGTGTATGTGTACATAGGACTGGCCGTTTTCCTGATGGGCGTGAACGTGGGCTTTATGCCTGTGGGCAGCTTTCTGGGCGGCAGCATCGCCAGCCATGAGTATAACTGGATCCTCGTCCCCATCGCTATGATCATCGGCTACTTCATCGTGCAGGCGGAGCCGGCCGTCCATGTGCTGAACAAGCAGGTGGAGGAGATCACCGCCGGCGCGATCCCGGCCCACGCCATGAACATGGCGCTGTCTGTCGGCGTGGCTCTGTCGCTGGGACTGGCCATGATCCGGGTGCTGACGGGCATCTCCATCATGTGGTTCCTGATCCCCGGCTACGCCATCAGCCTGGCGCTGAGCTTTGTGGTGCCCCACATTTTCACCTCCGTGGCCTTCGACTCCGGCGGCGTGGCCTCCGGTCCCATGACCGCCACGTTCCTGCTGCCCTTTGCCCTGGGCGCCTGCGACGCCGTGGGCGGCAATCTGGTCACCGACGCCTTCGGCGTGGTGGCCATGGTGGCCATGACGCCGCTGGTGACCATCCAGCTGCTGGGCCTGAGCTACCAGCGCAAGCTGCGCCGCGCGCCGGCCCCTGCGGCCCCTGCGGCGGTGGAAGAGCTGATCGAGCTGTGCTGAGGAGGGAATGCTATGTCTGAAAAAACCAATAACCGCCTGTACCTGATGATCACCATCACCAACCGGGTCATGGGCGCCACGCATTTCTTGGATTTTTACCGGGCCTTCGGCGCGCCGGTGGTGTTCACGGCCCTGGGCCGCGGCACGGCCAGCAACGACGTCCTCAGCACGCTGGGTCTGGAGGCCACGGAGAAGTCCGTGATGTTCTCCGTGGTGACCCCGGCGGTGAAGGAGGTCCTGATGCGGGAGCTGGTGGACACCATGCACATCGATCGGCCCGGCAGCGGTATCGCCGTGTGCCTGCACCTGAGCAGTGTGGGCGGGAGAACGGCGCTGCACTATCTGATCTCCGGCAGCAGCGATGCCCAGCCGGATATGTCTGTAAAGGAGGAAGAACGGATGAATGAAAGCGCGTATCAGCTGATTGTGGCCATTACCAACACCGGCTATACCGGCGCGGTGATGGAGGCGGCCTCCGCCGCCGGCGCCCGGGGCGGCACTGTGATCCACGCCCGTGCCACCGACGCGGAGAACACCAACAAGTTCTTCGGCATGGCCATCTCCGAGGAGCGGGAGATGATCTTCCTGGTGACGGCGGCCGACAAACGAGCGGCCATCATGCAGTCCATCATGGAGAAGGCCGGCGCCCAGACCGAGGCGCAGACGGTGACGTTTTCCGTGCCGCTGGACGACGCAGCGGGACTGTACAGCGCCAACAACTGAGAAAAAACGTCTCCCCGGCAGGGGAGACGTTTTTTTGACAGACAAAGGGCCGCCCAAGGGGCGGCCCTTCCCGCTATTGGAGCGAGTCCAGCCGGCGCTTCAGCGCCTGGAAGGTGGATTCGCTGATGATGTGCTCCATGCGGCAGGCGTCCTCGGCGGCGGTGGTCTCGTCCACGCCGATGCGGCGCAGAAGCTCCGTCAGCACCGTGTGGCGCTCGTAGATGCGCTCCGCCACCTCGCGTCCGGCGTCGGTGAGGGTGATATAGCCGCCGTCGTCCACGTCGATATACTGCCCGGCCCTCAGCAGGCCCACGGCGCGGCTGACGCTGGGCTTGGAATAGCCCATGTAGTCCACGATGTCGATGGAGCGGACGCTTTTTCCCTGGCGCTGCAGCATCAGGATGCTCTCCAGATACATCTCGCCGGATTCCTGCAATACCACAGCAGCACCTCCTGTTGCGATTAGTGTACTTTAACTACAGTATACCACGGACAAGGCGTAAAAGCAAGGAGAAGTTAAACTGCTCTAACTATCGTGACAAATCACAACATTACTTGACAGGGCGGTTAGCCTATGCTAACATCGTACATACCGAATCGATAGGATACTGAGGTAACGCACTATGACACTGAATGAACTGCATATCGGCGACACCGCCGCCATCACCGCCGTGGGCGGCGAGGGCGCGCTGCGCTGCCGCCTGCTGGATATGGGGCTGACGCCCCGCACGCTGGTGACGCTGCGGAAGGTGGCGCCCATGGGAGACCCCATCGAGATACACGTCCGGGGCTATGAGCTGACGCTGCGGGTGGAGGACGCCCGGCAGATCACCGTGGAAAAGAGGGAGAGCGTATGATCTTCGCATTGGCGGGCAACCAGAACTGCGGCAAGACCACGCTGTTCAACGCCCTGACCGGCTCCAACCAGCATGTGGGCAATTTTCCCGGCGTGACGGTGGATCAGAAGTCCGGCGAGGTACGGGACCACAAGGACTGCACGGTGGTGGACCTTCCGGGCATCTACTCCCTGCGGACCTACACCCAAGAGGAGATCGTCACCCGGGATTTCATCCTGAACCAGAAGCCGGACGGCATCATCAACATCGTGGACGCCACCAATATCGAGCGGAACCTGTACCTGACGCTGCAGCTGCTGGAGCTGCGGGTGCCCATGGTGCTGGCGCTGAACATGATGGACGAGGTCCGTGCCAACGGCGGCACCATCGACGTGCAGAAGCTGTCCGAGGACCTGGGCATCCCGGTGGTGCCCATCACCGCCGCCAAGGGCGAGGGCGTGTCCGAGCTGATGGACCGGGCGGTGGAGACGGCGCGGAACCGGACACTGCCCAAGGTCTATGACTTCTGCACGGCGGACTCCCCGGTGCACCGCTGCGTCCACGCGGTGGTGCATCTGATCGAGGACCACGCCGAGCGGCTGGGCCTGCCGCCCCGCTTCTGCGCCACCAAGCTCATCGAGGGCGACAAGGACATGGCGGACCGCCTGGTGCTGGACCAGAACGAGCGGGAGCTGCTGGAGCACTGCATCGTGCAGATGGAGACGGAGAACGGATTGGACCGCAACGCCTCGCTGGCGGATATGCGGTATACGTTCATCGAGCAGGTCACCGCCGACGCTGTGGTCAAGTGCCATGAGAGCAAGGGGCACAAGCGCAGCGTGGCGTGGGACAAGGTGCTGACCGGCAAATACACAGCGCTGCCGGTGTTTTTCGGCGTGATGCTCCTGATCTTCTATCTGACGTTCAACGTCATCGGCCAGGGGCTCAGCGACCTGCTGGCCGCGGGCATCGGCTATGTCACCACCGGGGTGGACGCGGCGTTGACCGCCTACGGCATCAACCCCGTGGTGCACAGTCTGATCATCGACGGCATTTTTGCCGGTGTGGGCAGCGTGCTGTCGTTCCTGCCCATTATCGTGACGCTGTTTTTCTTCCTGTCCATTCTGGAGGATACCGGCTATATGGCCCGCGTGGCCTTCGTCATGGACAAGCTGCTGCGCAAGATCGGCCTGTCCGGGCGCAGCATCGTGCCGCTGCTGATCGGCTTCGGCTGCTCGGTGCCGGCCATCATGGCTACCCGCACGGTGTCCTCGGACCGGGATCGAAAGATGACCATTCTGCTGACGCCCTACATGAGCTGCTCAGCCAAGATCCCCATCTACGGCTTCTTCACCGCCGCGTTTTTCACCGACCACAAGGCGCTGGTGATGATCTCCCTGTATGTGCTGGGCATCGTGGTGGGCATCCTTGCGGCGCTGGTGATGAAAAACTCCGCCTTCAGGGGCAAGCCCGTGCCCTTTGTCATGGAGCTGCCCAACTACCGCCTGCCCTCCGCCAAGAGCGTGGGGCTGCTGCTGTGGGAGAAAGCCAAGGACTTCTTGCAGCGGGCCTTTACGGTGATCTTCCTGGCCACGGTGGTGATCTGGTTCCTGCAGAGCTTCGACACGCGGCTCAATGTGGTCACAGACAGCGCGGACAGTCTGCTGGCCCTGATCGGCCAGTGGCTGGCCGCCCTGTTCCGGCCCCTGGGCTTCGGCGACTGGCGGTTCTCCACGGCGTTGATCTCGGGCTTCATCGCCAAGGAGCAGGTAGTCTCCACGCTGGCGGTCCTCATCGGCTGCGATGCAAGCCTGCTCTATACGGCGCTGCCCGCCGTTTTCCCGTCCACGCTTGCGGCATGCAGCTTCCTGGTCTTCACTCTGTTGTACACGCCCTGCGTGGCTGCGGTTGCCGCGCTGCGCCGTGAGTTCAATTCGCGCGCTGCCACGCTCGGCGTTGTCCTGATGCAGTGCGGCGTGGCATGGCTCGTTGCCGCGCTGGTCTACAATGTGGGGAGGCTGCTTGTATGAGTCCCGCCGACATTGTTGTCCTGCTGCTCGTCGCCGCGGCGATCGTCTGCGCCGTCGTCCATTCGGTCCGCGCCCGCAAAAAGCGCGGCGGCGGATGCGGATGCGGCTGCTCGGGCTGCACGAAGTGCGATAAGAATAAATAAAGCTTCCGCCTGCCGACATGCCGGCAGGCGGAAGCTTTTCATTTGTGCAAAGTTGAAAACTGTGAAATTTTTGCTCAAAAATACGTTTTGATTTGGATTGATGTGTGTGCAATATTGTGCTAAACTAAATATAGTACACAATCGGAGGCATATGGTCTCCGTTGACAAGGAGGATTCCCTTTATGCGCAAGACATTTTTATTCGTTCTTTCTCTGCTGATCTGTGCGGTGCTCTGCACGGCGGCGGTTTTTGCCGCGGAGCAGACTGTTTATGTGAAGGACGGCGGAAAGGGTGACGGCACGAGCGCCGCAACTCCGCTCGGCACGCTGAATGCGGCGGTTGCCGCACTGGGCGGCAAGGGCGGCACGGTCATTGCCTGCGGCGACGTGACGATCAATGCGGTCACCACCATCCCCGAGCAGAGCGGCGACTTCACGCTGACCGCCGCGGACGGCGGCAGACTGCTGCAGGGCAACCGCCTTCAGCTCGGCAAGAATACAAACGACAATACCTTCACCTTTGACCTGCCGATCGTGATGACAAAGACCTACCCGGTCTTCAT
>ERZ827156.3581-NODE-3581-length-13830-cov-5.024247_pt1 | contig 13830 bp, 17 predicted proteins | sample MGYA00519919_ERZ827156 | MGnify/ENA primary metagenome ERZ827156 (study PRJEB31778, sample SAMEA3449269) | human gut metagenome | biome: human gut; feature: human-associated habitat; material: faeces | place: United Kingdom | collected 2010/2012 ... | reverse complement strand
GGTCGCTGGTGGGCGAACACAAGAAGATCTGGCTGGAGAACAACAAGCCCTACAATCAGTATCGCTTCGAGAACTTCGCCTCTGGTAATGCGGAGGCTTGCGCGTGGAAGCTGGGCTCGTTTGATCTTGCAGCGGATGCCACTACCATCACGGTGCCCGAGTTGTCCTACAACACGCCTCTGATAATCAACAAGGACATTGAGATGGGCGAGGCCTACGCCAACTCCAACTACTACTTCGACTTCACCGTGACGCCCGCGCTGCCTGCCGGTATTGTCCTCGACACGGCCACGGGCAAGATCTCCGGCACGGCGCGTTCGGAGATGCCTGCCACGCCCTACCAGATCACCGCCAAGAAGTTGGGCGGCGGCACCTCGACGGCTTCGGTGACGATTTCCGTGGAGCCCTGCACGGGTGGCAAGGGTCTGATCACGCTGGTGGCGCGTCTCGACAGCTGGCCTTCGGAGGGCTCCTACAAGCTGTTCAAGGGAAAGGGCACGAGTGGCGAGGTGGTGGCCTCCATCACCCAGTTCAAGGTGAAGTCGGGTCTGAACTACGGCGACTTCTGCGTGGCGGACGACATCTACACGCTAGAGATGTACGACTCGCGCAAGGACGGCTGGAACAACCCCGCTGGATACTACCTGACGGTGGACGTGGGCGAGATGATCTTCGAACTGGGCCAGATGCCGCGCCAGGTGGCCTCCATCTCCACCATGTTCTCCTCCTACCTGCCGTTCCAGATCGTCTACTCCGACTGGAAGTTCTACAACTCTCCCGAGCCCGTGGACGCCAACTGGAACGTCGTGGCCTTCGACGACGCTGCCTGGGGCTCCGTGAAGGCGGCGGACATGGGCAACCACATGGCGACGACGGCGTACATCCGCCACGAGGTGAACATTCCGTCCCTGGAGGACTACCACGTGCTGAACGTGCGCGTGAAGTACGCGGGCGGCGTGGCGGCCTACTTCAACGGCCAGCTGGTGGCGCGCTTCAACCTGGAGGAGGAGTTCGCTTCTGAGACGGAGGCTCTGACCGTTCACGACGCCTCCGCCTTCTCCAAGTTCCACGTGGTGCTGCCCACTGTGGGCGCTGTGGCCGGCAAGAACGTGATGGCTTTCGAGGTGCATCGCGCGCCGGGCCAGTCCGAGATTGTGTTCGACGCGACCGGCGTGTTCGGCGTGAACGACTGCTCTGTGGGCGTGGACACTTTCGCCGCCATTGACGCGAGCCCCGTGTCGGGCGGCAGGAAGGAGGATTTGTTGGATTTGAACCCAACGGTGTACGGATCCCTGACCAACACCGTCGGCGCCTACCTCGCCTGGACGGTAGAGAACCTGGAGGGCTCCAAGTTCAACAGCTTCGCCATGCAAACCGGCAACTCCCAGACGGGCTACGGCTTCACGGTGAAGGGCCGCTGGGAGGACAGCGACGAGTACACGAGCGCGCTGGGCGTGATCGGCCAGGCGACCAAGCAGCAGGAGAGAGTGGCGTGGAGCGCGCCCGCCGGCATTGCTGGCTTCAAGCAGTTCCGCTTCGAGGTGGACTCCGCCGCTTCCGGCGTTGTGTACACCAATGCCATCGTGTTCCAGTACTGCAAGCCTTCCGGCACGAGCTCCTGCCCTGCCGTGGGCGACTACCCGTCTGTGGGAGAGGGCGAGATCTCTCCCGCGAAGTGCGCGGACGGTTTCCGCGGCTATTCATACAGAGAGTGCTCGGGCGGCCAGCTGGGCGACGTGAAGAACGACAAGTGCGACTACAAGCTGCCCGCGAGAATCCAGTACGACAACAGCAACATGGAGTTCGTGCTGGGCACGGAGGTGAGCAGCGGCAGACCCACCTACAGAAACGTCATCGAGGAGTTCTACATGCAGGGCAGCACGCCGCTGCCCGAGGGTCTGAAGATCGACGCCAAGACGGGAGAGATCACGGGTATGCCCATCGCGCTGATGGAGCAGCGGACATTCACAGTACGTGGGAAGAACCCTGCGGGCGAGACGTACAAGGCGATCACCATCACAGTGCGCAAGGGCTACTGTCAGCCTGAGGGTGTGTTCGAGAGAACGCCCGTGGGCGAGGTGGCTACGTATGAGTGCGCCATGCAGGGCAGCTACGTGGGTACGCAAAAGAGAGCGTGTGTGCTTGGCAAGAAGGATGGCGAGTGGCAGAAGGCTTCGGGCTTCTGCATGCCCGTGATGGGAATTGTCCTCCTGGTGGTGGTGGTGATCATCATCGTTGCCGTGGTGGTGTTCCTGCTCATGAGATCGACTCGCACTGCGAAGGCTGTGGGCGGCGTGAAGGGCAAGGGCAGTAAGTCGGCGAAGAAGGCTCCTGCGAAGAAGACCAACACGAAGGCTGTGAAGGTTTAATTGCGTTTATGCTCTTTGTTCAAAACGACATAGATTGACTGACAATGCCGAAGCGCGTCTCGAAAGACAACGTGTACGACGAAAACGGAAAGCGACGCTTCCACGGCGCGTTCACGGGCGGCTTCTCCGCGGGGTACTACAATTCTGTGGGGACGGAAGAAGGCTGGAAGCCGACCGCATTTATCTCTTCCCGCGACCAGCGCGTGGAGTTTAAGCAGTACTCGAAGGAGGATTTCATGGACGATGAGGATGATCGGCTAGCGGGAAGGAATTTGGAGACGGTGAATATCTATTCGGACAAAGGAAGGACGGCTGGCAGGAACCAGGACGGCCAGCGGGTGACGCGCGTGCAGAAGAAGGCAAACACAGTTAGCGAGATTATTCGATCCAAGCGCCACTACTACGGTATCGGTTACGTTGCCATTCAGGGTTTGCACTCCAGTGCGATGCTGTTGGAGGATGATCGCAACAAAGTGCTGCGCATGGGAGACGTGTTCAAGCAGCCGAGCGTGAACGCGTCCGGGTTTGGTATCAGCGCTCTCGAGGACGAGGACGACAACGTGTACGCCGTCAACGACCCTTCTCAGTTCGATCGCGAGATTGACTTTTCGCACAATCGCATTCGCGACATCGAGAAGGAGGAGGACGAGCACCACCGCCACCACCACAACGCAAAGCCGGCCGACATTGATGGATTCGTCTTCGCTCGAAAGCGGCAGGCGGGCTCCTTCGAGATGGAAGTGTTTCCTCCGCCTCGTCTCCCACACAACTTCCGCGAGCGCCACGTGTTCGCGCGTCCTCTGGAGTGGTCCTGGGTCATTTCAAAAGGTGGGGGCCGTTGGGGCGTTTCATTCCTAGAGCGCATCACTTCGCCCGCACGGCCGGCGGACCATCGCTTCACGCGCATGACTCCCGGCGAGGCGAAGGAAGAGGCTTCCAAGCCCATGTCCTCTTCCCTCGCCTCCAAGTTCGTGCCGGCGGGCAGCCAGCCCAAGCCTTCTGCTTCCGGCGAGGTGCCGTCGATTCAGCTCAAGTCGGTGCACACGACGGAGTACTGGCGGCCGGCGAAGCTGCTGTGCAAGCGATTCAACATCCAGGACCCCTACCGGAATGCGCCGGACGTGAAGCCGGTGGAGGAGCCGAAGCCGGAGATGCGGCTGGACGAGCTGATGCCGACGAAGGCGCCGGAGAAGAAGGAGAATGTGGAGATCGATGTGGGCGAGCTGGCAAAGGAGTTCAGCGACCCGCTGCAGAACATCAAGAAGGCGGATGTGGACTTGTTTGATGCGCTGTTCAATTGATCCTTTCTGTTTGTTGATACTTGCGGGAGTATGAGCGAATCGAAGCCGAAGGGGTTTGCAGCACTGATGAAAATGAGAAAGAAGGAAAAGGTGGAGGAGGAGAAGGATGTGAAGCCGGTGATTCGGGAAGTATCGTTATCGAGTTAGAGAAGTGGTGGAGAATGATGACTAGCGATTGAAGATCGAATCAGCGCGCTGGAGAAGCAATTGCAGAATGCGGAGGATGATTCCTTTGTGGACGTTGACGAGGACAGCTACAGTGAGAAAGAAGAAGAAATAGTTCCTCAGGAGAGGAAAAGGAAGGAAAGAAAGGATGCGGAAGAGAGGAAGCAGGAAAACCAGCTCTTGGACAAGATCAAGACGGAGATGGCGGAAAACAAGGGTGACATTGAACTAGGAGAGGGTGAGGCGTATTGCGAAGCCTGCTGCTTAAAGCTGAACGGAGATATGGATATTAGTGTATCAGTGTGAGAGTGGGGTGATGTGTAGACACATATCGAGTCATCGAGTCATCTGGCTCGACTGAAGGTTCTCTTCAAGAGCAACCTATTCAGCTCTTCTCGTCTTTTGTGTTAGAGGCGATTTATGTGTAGATAGCAAGAATGTGTGTACGACATGCTGCGTTTCCTTCGGCACGCCCGAGCTCCTGTTCTACTCTTCCTATGGTGTCATAAACTAGAGTCCATCACCGTGAGTTCCGTGGACATGCCAACAATGCCACCCTGAAGAAGCGATTGTGTTTCTGTCGTCTGTGTAAGAAGCAGTTCACTAGCGGGAACCAGCTGTCGGAGCACGTTTGCTTTCCGTCTCTGCGTCATGCGTAGCTGAAGGGGAAAGCGCACAAGGAGCGGTTGGAGAAGATGATGGCAAAGCAGCAGGGATACAAACGATCACGTGGCAGCTACGCGTTGCGTGTTTGTTTGCAAATGGAAGATTCTCAGCTTCTCCATAGTGTGTGAAATGTCCATTCAAATGAGATTGTGAACTATGGGTCCTTGAAAGAAACAGCAACCTGCAAAAAAGCAAAACTACTCCTTACTATTCCGCACCATGTCCATCAGGTCATCTTCGGAGATGATCTTCACGCCCTTCTTCTTCGCGGCCTTATACTGTGCTCCCTCTGTGATCTTCCTTCCATCGTCCATTTCAAACCCAGCGACAAGGAAATCTGTTTTCCCGCTAACTGCCGTTCGCTCGATTCTATACTTTATTCTGCAGCAACAACACGTACCCGCCATGGTCAAATATGAGATCGCTCGTTTCCTGGGGCGTGAGGCACTTATTCAGCCCGGTGATCACAAACACCTTTCCTGCCAAGCAATCTGGCTTTCCTTCTGGAATCTCTTTCGTTCCATGTTCTGGGGGTTCTCTGTTTCCGCCCAACCAATCCGGCTTGGGTTTGTGGATGATACGCTTCCTTCCGTCTGCAGAAACGGCCGCTATGAATGAAGGAGATGAGATGGGAAGAACGGCGCTGTTTATCGGACTGTTTTGACTTCTTGGGTTTGGGACTATATCCTTATCAGACGCTGTTAGAAGTTACGCTTCGTCGACTACAATGGGTCGCTTGCGTTTCTGATAGGGTTCCTCGGTTTTCGGCAAGGAAAGTGTGCCTCTGGGCTATTAATCAATATTAAAGTGCAATTCCACAGCGAAAAACAGAGAAGCATTCATTCTTGCTTAGATCTTTTGTGAGCAATAGAATGGCACAAAACGGCCCGAATTCCGGAGTCGTTACGGGACATGGAGAAGCGAAATAAAGACTGCAGATACACTGCCTATAGAGAGTACTCCACATTGCACACGAAAGGAAGGAGAGCCATTGAAACGGGGAGTTTCATCGGCCATTCTCGCTTCGCTCGTAATGTATTATTCTCCATGATCATCTGGGTTCCTATATGGTTTGTGATCGTCATTCTCGTGACGACGTTGAACAAGACGTTGTTCACTTCGTTGAAGTGTCCCTACCCTGTTACCATCACGATGGTAGTGTGCGTACTCCAAACGTGAGCCCTAGATCCACATGATCTCATGCGCCATTTATTCGACCCTTATGAGGTTTGTAGCACCGCGTTTTTTCAACTATCGCCCTCTGAAGCAATCGGAGTGGAAGAACATGATACTGGTGAGCGTCATTTTTATCGTCAATATCGTTCTTTCCAATTCCTCGCTTAAGTACAATTCGCTTGCCCTGGACCAGGTGTGCTTCATTGCCTTCTTCTAATGTCCCGTAGATGTTCCGATGTGCCATGCCCGTATTTACCTGCGTCCTTGAGTTTTTCATCCACGGTACGATTCGTACGATCCCCATCTATTTGTCGCTGATCCCTGTCATCGTGGGAACTATGTTGGTGTGTGCCGGAGATGTGAGTCTGGCTTAATGGGTTGATGGGAAGGTGTATGGCACGGTGCATGGTATCGTGCTTCTGTTTATCAGCTGCACGGTTTCTTCGCTGAAGGGAATCATCACCAAGTACCTTCTCTCCGGGAAGGAGCCCATCAGCACATTCCAACTGCTGAACATCGTCATGCTTTTATCTCTCTCTGAAGCCTAGAACTCTTTGTTTGCCATCGCGGAAGTCCTGCCTTTGTCTATTATGAACGACAAGCTCTTTTACTCGAAGTGGCTGCCATCTGCGCCCGTTTCGAGTCTGCTTATCCTTATTGCTCACGGCATGCTGGCATTTGCATTGAACGTTGCGAACTTCAATGCCGTGAAAGAAGGAGGACCTCTGATGATGAATGTGGTGGGCAACGTGAAGCAGGTTGTCATGATTCTTCTCTCTGTGTTCATGTTTGGAAACAAGATCAAGCCCATCGGCATTCTCGGCAGTGTGATCTGCATTGGAGGCAGCATGTGGTACACCTATGGTAGTGGTGTCGGAGAGGGGTGACGTGTAGAGAATGTCAAGCAGAACAAGAAGACGGTTCCCGTTGCTCAGGAGGAGCAGAAGCCGCTGGTGAAGAAGGAGGAGGAGTCTCTTGCTTAGAGCATCATTCTGTTTGTTGTACCACCGCTGCTGTTTGGTGCGGCTACTTACGGAATGGAGGAAAAGAAGAACGACGAGAAGGCTGCGATTTCAAGAGAGAAGGAGAATGGTCAGGACACTCCCATCAGCACTCCTTCCGACGGAACGCCGAGTTCCACTACGAATGAAGCGGATTCCAATGGAATAAAGGAGAGATCTCCCGAACTCTCCGATGACGAGTATATTACGGATAGCAGCGTGGACAGCATATTAGAGGAGCAAAAGGAGCGCGAGGTGAAGGAAAAGGAGCAGGAAGAAGCCACACTGGCCGTTTTGCCCAAGGCAGAAGAGAAGAAGAAAACATTCACGCTGAATGGAATGAAGGTCACTATCCGAAAACGGCCAGCCCATAAAGTCAAACGGGCCGATCGTTCTCCTGTTTGTTGAGGAAACACGATAGGAATGATACAGTGGAGGGGAAGATGGAGCATTGAGGTTCCAAAACAGCGGGGGTGTTTCATTGAGCGATGCGCTCTTTTGGCGCGTAAAGGGAACTGCAGTGTTTTCGGGAGGAAACGAATACGATGGAGATTTGGGAGAGGGCGTAGAAGGCAATGATCCATCATCATCGGAAGGAGAGCATTCTGCTGCTTCTGTTGTTTTCATATCATGCACTTCACGCTTCAGTCCTCGCTTTCTTCTCCTGGGAAGGATGGGAGAAACGAGGCTGCTTGTCTTTGCACCTTCCCCTTTCTTCGCATCTCCACTCTCATTATCCTGTGAATTCCCCTGTTGCAGCGGGAGTTGGACGTGGGAACAATCCAGCACGATAGAGTCCTCTTCCGAGAGTGTCCGACTATGCATCATGTGTACAAGCGATCCACAACTCCTTTTCGTCATCTGACACCGTTTGGGAGGAAAGAGAGGTTGGCCTCCCTCTTGCATCCTCCGTTATGGCATCACAATTTACAGCTTTCTGTTGAACGATTTCTATAGAATAATGGTGATGCGGTCGTATGTCACTTTCTGCCCTTTGGATCGCCTCGTCAATGATCGAATCGATGCTACGCTTCAAATCAATGCGCAGCTGCTCGAGCAACTCTCGAGCACTCATTCTGATTCTGATGAGCTTTTCGTTTGTTAGTCAATTGCACTAATTGTTTCTATTCTGTCGGTGAAGAAGGAAGTGCAATCGTCTCGGAATGGAGCAAAGGAAGCGGGAGTGTCTATTCGTTGAGTTTGAATCATTGTACTCACTGCAAATTACCCTAGCATCATTTCCATCTTGTCAACTTCAACGGCAATGCTTCGTTTCGTTGTCACTACCACGAAACCTATCCTACTCGACTGCTGCTTAAACGCATGGAGTTGGACGCTATGGCAACACAAGAAGAGGAGAACGATGACATTGTAGTGATACGTAATCTCAAGAAGAGTTACACCCTTCAGGATGGAAGAGAAGTGGTTGTGTTGCGAAAAATTACTCTGGATTCTTCTGTGGAGTGTTTCCCCGTAAAGCGGGGAGAATTCCTGGTGATTCGAGGACCCAGCGGAAGTGGCAAAACCAGCCTATTGAACATCATCGGCACAATCGACAAGCCCACCTCCGGGTCCGTGCTGCTCTTCGGCAACGAAGTGCGTTACAACGGAGGCGACAAGGAACTGGCAGCGCTTCGACTCGAGCATGCAATCCCTTCTTGAATATATAAAGCATAGATTGGCTTCGTCTTTCAAACCTTCAACCTTGTCTCCACGCTGGATTCGATCGAGAATGTGATGCTGCCCATGCAGCTCGCCAACAAGCGAAGCAAGGCGGAACAGCACCAACATGCATTGCAGCTGCTGATCGACGTGGGGCTGCAGGACCGTGTGCATCACCTCCCGTCGGAGCTAAGCGGAGGCGAGCAGCAACGGGTGACGATTGCCCGCGCATTAGCGAACGATCCTGAAATCCTTCTGCTGGATGAGCCGACGGGTGACCTGGATAGCCGAACAACGATTGAGGTGATGAACATCCTTCTCGAGCTGAATCGCGTGATGTCCTTCCTGGGAGCGTAATCGGTAGAAGGGGATCACGATGATCATGGTGACGCACAACCCGGATTTGGAGTGCTATGCGAACCGCATCCTCTACATCCACAACGGATTGGTGGAGCGACAAGTGCTGAACACGTGCCAGTGCCAGTACTACCCGGAGGAATACCAGGAGAAGGTGAATTCCAAAAAGCTGTTGTGGTTCTGTTTGTTGAAGTCCCATTCATTGGTTAAAGGGAGGAATGGGTGAACGTAAGGTTGTCAACAAGTTCATTCCGTGGGATTTCGACCCCGACAAGGTGAGCAAGGTGAAGCTGTCGAACATTGGTCAGTTCACCGTCCGCATGATGCTCCCGTTCACGGTGCGTTGCAATTCGTGCGGTGAGTTCATGTATTCTGGAAAGAAGTTCAACGTGCGAAAGGAAACGGCAAACGGTGAAGACTACTTGGGCATCCCTATCGAGCGGTTCTACTTCAAATGTACCAACTGTGAAGCAGAGTTTATCATTCAAACGGATCCGAAGAACAGTGATTATGCCGTTGTTTCGGGAGCCACCCGCAACTCGGTTCTATGGAAGAATGAGCGGCAGCTCGAGCTAGAAGACAAGGCGAAGGCAGAAGCAGCCGAGAATATGGATGCCATTCAGGAGTTGGAGAACCGAACGGAAGAATCGAAGCGCGAGATGGACATATATGATGCGCTGGACCTACTGCAAGCAAAACAACGAAAGACGATGAATGCCGATCCTGAAGAAGCGCTGGAGGTGATCCGAAAGAGGGAACGCGAAAAGGAAAAGGAGGAGAAGCGCAAACAGATAGAGGACGACGAGAATGACGAAAAGGAGCTAAGAGAATTGCTTAAGAAGAAGAGGGAGGAGGAGGATGCAAAGAACGAGGCGAGCTACGCGAATCTGTTCAAGCCGAAGACGCAGGAGGTTAAGGTTCTCCCGAATCCCCCACTGAAGAATGGGCTGAAGTTGATGAAGAAGAAGAAGACGGAGCCGAAGAAGGCCACTCTAGGACTTGTAGCATACTGATGTGTTCTCTGCTGTTTGTTATTCATCGAATTGTGTGCGGAGGGCGTTTCACCCGCTATCCTTCATTCAACTTTGTTCATTGGAAGATCATTGCTCGCCAAGAGGCAGGAGTCTACTGAAGGACGATGTTCGATAGTGTTGAGAAGTGTAAGACCGTCTCTTTCTGTTGATGCCCAGCTCCTCGGCCAGGACGTACGCTGGAGATGGAATCTTCTGTGTGCGGTGTTCCCGGATTGGGAGGACTCATGCAATTGGGAGATGGAGTGAAGCTCGCCATTTGCATGGTTGGTCTCTCCGGATGCGGCAAAACGTTGCGGCATTCCACTGTGCATTCTGACGTCTAGCTATGTTGCCAACAAGATTCGTCGTTTTTTGACTTGGAAGGGATACGACGCTCGCGTGTTTTCCTGCTCTGAAGTTCGAAAGGTGATGTACCCCGACTATGCGTCTCCTCCGGCCGAGTACTGGAACCCTGATAACAAAGATGTCCGCGTTGAGAGGGGGTTTGATCCATAGATGGTGGAACTGCGATTTTCCGTCTTAAAGGAGACGGTGCGCCAACTGTTTCAGTACTTACGTGAGGGAGGTCAGGTCGGCATTCTGGACGGATCAAACCTGAGTCATGCCTTTCGAGAGTACTTAATGAAGCAAATGGAATCAGAGGTTTGAAAGTGGAGCGTGTTTGAACCTAGCCCAATCTGCATCTCCCTCTGTGGATCGAAATGCGGGTGAATGACAAGGATATTCGCATTCGCCGCTTCCGAAACGAGAAGCTGGTGTCCATCGAATACATGGGCTACGATAAGCAGCACGCACTGCAGGATTACGAGAATCGCATCGCGTTCCAGCTCAAGAAGTGGTCGTTAAACAGAGGCATGACTGTTAGTTATGACGACATCGAAAACGACGAATCGTACGTGTATTGCATCGCCGAGATCAATCGCGACAATCGCAAGCGCTACATCACGAACTATGTGCGGGGGTACCTGCCCACCACCATCGTCTCCTTTGTCATGAACCTGCACCCCGAGCCCAAGCCCATCTACTTCACACGTCACGGGCAGAGCGAATACAACATCGAGGATCGAATTGGGGGGGATCCCAACCTGACCGCCTTCGGGAAGCAGTATGCCGCCCGTCTTGGAAAGTGGTTGTTGGGAATGGGGTGTGATGGTAGGTATGTGTCAACGGATCCGTATTGCGATGTGCATCGATTAGCGGTGTGGACGAGTTGCCTGCAGCGGACGGTGCAAACGGCCCAGTACATCGAGTGCAACAGCCGTGTGAAGTGGACGGCGCTGAACGAGATCGATGCGGGCATCTGCGAGAACCTGACCTACCAAGAGATGGGCCAGAAGTACCCCGATGTGGCGAAGCAGAGAAAGAAGGACAAGCTCAATTACCGCTATCCGGAGTGGATGATGCGCGATCGTGTGATCTGTAGGGGAGAGAGCTACATGGACATTATCGAGAGGCTGCAGCCTGTGATTTTTGAGCTCGAGCGCACGACGAAGCCGGTGATTGTGGTTTCGCATCAGGCGGTGTTGCGTTGTCTAATCTCCTACTTTATTGACTTGCCGAAGGACAACATCCCCTACTACTCGATTCCTCTTCATACTCTGGTGAGAATCGTGTCAAGAGAAGGATCGTATGATGAGGAGCGCATTCCACTGATGCCCGTGAGCGTGGTCGAGTCGTTTCCGAAGTACCTGGAGGATCTAGAGGAGAGGAAGAGAAGGGAGAGTATTTGACTTTGCGCATTGTTTCTCTCGCAAGTGTTTGTTTTGGATGTATCGGTGCATACAGTCTGTCTCGCATCAGTGGGTGGGAGCGGCAAGGAGAATGCGCGTTTCCGTCGCGTTCTTTTCCCGCAGTCGCCCTCGGCGTAGATATTGGAAGAATGGATTTGTAATGCATAGCAATAGTCAAGGAAGAAGACATGAAGGACTTTGAAGAGGTGAAACGCGAAGAAACGGCTGATTCCCATCCTTTCTCCTTCTTTTCCTCCCCTTCGGTGCAAGACAGAGTGATAGATGCGCTTTACCATGATACGGTAAAGAAAGGAGAGCGGGTTGTGGATGTGAGCAAGATGGATCCAAAAGCAGCCAATATTCTTTCAAAAGCGCTTACCGATTTTGGAATGAATGATAAACCGAAGAATGGCTTCGAAGAAATGATGATGAAGGAATTCGACTCGTTCTTGGACGGTCATCCCGAAACAAACGAAATGTCTCCGGAGGAACTCATGGATTACCTGCATCTGAGTGCGGAGGATAAGAAGGTCGTTCAGGAAGACATTCAGAAGAGTATCGACAAAGTGGAGCACGATTTGGAAGCGGTAGATCTCCAGAGTTTGCTTCCGGATGCCGAAGAATCCTTGGGTGACTTCATGTCCGCAATCGACAAGGCTGTATCTGCAGATCCCTCCCTATCGAAGGAGGTGGATGAGTGGATGCGCCGGGCGCAGTCCCATCTGGGTAATGATCTGAAGGGGATGGAGAGTCTGAGTGACGAGGAGTTTGCCAAGATTGCCCTGCCGCCGCTGCGTTTGCGCAACGCCATGAAGTCATTCCTGCCGGACAAGAACCGAATGGGCGATTTGAATCTGAATGCGACCGATGACTCGCGGGACTTGTTCGTGTTGAAGAAATAGTGCGTCTTTTATGTTGGATGTGGTGTGTACCAAATGCCGTGTTTGTTAGACAGATCACTTCCTTTTGTATTGGAAGTGAACAGCGGAGTGGATCCGTGTGGAACAGCCTTTTTAGCAGAACCATAATAGAAAGAGGAGAAGGTCTCAATAAATAGAGGCCATAAGGGGAGAAGTGCCCGTTCAGAAGAGCACATGCTGCCCTTCATTTGAACGCCAAAAAGTCATCAATCACAACATGGGCAGGATAGTCTTCCTCTTTCTGCTTCTCTTTGCTCTTTGCTTTGCATATCAAGAGTGTTCCATGGAGGGATATGAAGAGTACTTGGCTCAATACGACATGAAATGTGGTGATGATTGCGATGCATACAAGAAGTGGTTCTAAGCAGTATGGATAATGTAATAGGCTTCACTTCGAAGCGTACCGTGAAAGCTGTGAAGAACGCATAAGGAAGCAATTCTACCTTCCCTATGATACCGAACTGACAATGCTAGCTGATTTTAGTTTGGACGATTTGAAAGGGCTTATGGATGTGGAACAAAAGCATCAGTACAAGGGATCCTACTGGGAGCAGATTATTCCCCTGAACGACACGTTTGAACCTCAGTACACCACGCTAAACCGCGACTTTTGCTCCAATCATTCCCTTCTTCGCCAATATGTGTCTTCTACAGACTGCGCCCTCTCCTGGGCGACCATGATCGTGAATGCTGCTGAGAGAGCCCTCGCAATGGAGGGGATCGAAGAAAGACTCTCGATTGACTTCGTGATGAAGTGCTTCCCCCGAAATGGATTCTGCCGGGGCATGCGCATGAACTACATCGAGTCGAGCTTCTTCCCCACGGGTCTCATCACGGAAGAGGAGGCGGAGCGCGTGCAAGAGAGCGGAGGGAACCTTTGTAAGGTCCCCTACTCGCACCGCTACTTCTTCCAGGTGGTGAAACTCGAGGGCCCCAACCGCGGTGGTCTGATGAATCTAATTGCGGAGGGCAACCCCGTGTTGGTGGCCATATCCATCGACCTCACCCGTCTTCGCTACGTGAAGGACATGCGCGAGGACGAGGAGCCGATGAGCAGCACCGTGTTCCACCCCTCCTTCTACGCGCTGGTGACGGGCTACAAGCGGTCCACCAAGAGCGCTCCTGGCTACTGGATCGTCGAGGGAACGCCGTCGCCGTGTGAGGCCGTGCATTTGAAGCTGCCCATGCGTTTGAATGAAACGGATTCTGACTTTGCCGGCATTGCTGGCTACGCCTTTGCTATTTCTTACTACCAACCTCCGACTGTGCCGCCAACTCCGACGCCGACGCCTACTCCTACTCCGAGTGTGACGCCTACTCCCACTCCGACGCCTACTCCCACTCCCACTCCTACTATGACGCCGACGCCTACTCCTACTCCCACTATGACGCCGACTCCTACTCCTACTCCTACTCCTACTCCTACTCCTACTCCTACTCCTACTCCTA
>ERZ827156.3580-NODE-3580-length-13845-cov-4.058158_pt1 | contig 13845 bp, 10 predicted proteins | sample MGYA00519919_ERZ827156 | MGnify/ENA primary metagenome ERZ827156 (study PRJEB31778, sample SAMEA3449269) | human gut metagenome | biome: human gut; feature: human-associated habitat; material: faeces | place: United Kingdom | collected 2010/2012 ... | reverse complement strand
ATCTAAGTAGGTCGGTTTCTCGATGTTCATTGCCTTGTCAGGTCTCCATGCCGGAAGTACCTGTACGTCGAAGGAATCATCCTCTGCAATCTTTTTGTGCCACTCTAAGGAATCTGCCGGGTCATCTGTCGTGCAGATTAAGGTAACGTTGGACTGCTTGATGATGTTGCGGACGGTCATGGACGGCTCAGCAAGTTTGGCATTGCATAAGTTCCATACTTCCTCTGCGGTATTTTTGTTTAAAACACCGTGATAATCGAAATATTTCTGTAATTCGAGATGGCTCCAGTGGAAAAGTGGGTTTCCGATTGCTTTTCCTAAGCATTCAGCCCATTTGAAGAATTTCTCTTTGTCTGGAGCTTCTCCGGTGATGTAATACTCATCCACACCGCAGGAACGCATAAAGCGCCATTTGTAATGATCACCGCCTAACCATACCTGGGTAATGTTTTCAAACTGACGATCTTCGTAGATTTCCTGCGGATTGATGTGGCAGTGATAATCTAAGATCGGTGCATCTGCTGCGTAAGAATGGTAAAGTTTCTGAGCGGTCTCACTCTGAAGTAAGAAATTTTCGTCCATAAATTGTTTCATTGTTTTTTCCTCCATAAAAAATGTTTTAAAATAAAGTAGTTCCACGTTTGATCAGTTTGCCGGAGAAAATAGATTTCTTCGGCATTTCTTCACCGGAAAGAACACCGACTAAGGTCTGTACTAACTGATGAGTCTGTGTTTCTAAGCGGTTGTCCACGGAAGTGAGTTCCGGAATACAGCAGGTTGTCAGCATGGAGTTGTTGTACCCAATAATCGATAAATCGTCGGGCACAGAAATATGATTGCGTTGTGCGTATTTGACTACGCCGACGGCGAGTACGTCATCCGCAGCGATCACTCCATGAAAAGGAGGGGCCTCTTTTGCAACCTGATCCATAAAATCTGCAATTTCATTGAATTGCTGGGAATCTCCGTCGTATTTGTGGATCCTGTTTTCTATATCAGAGATGCCATGTTTTTTTAAGGCGTCTTTGAAACCATTTAATTTTTTGCGGCCACTATATGAAATAGAATTGTAAATATAGACTGGATCGGCGATACCGGAATCTAACATGGACTCGGTAGCCTCAAACATAGTCGTGTAGTCGTCGCATAAAGTGCTGTAAACGTTCGGATAATCAAAGGAAGCGTTTAACAGCATGATCGGTACCTGTGTGGAAACATCTTTAATATACTGGTTTTCATCCTCCGTAGTACCGATGAAATTAGAACCGACAAGAATGATGCCGTCTACTTTTTTGGAAAGGATCAGATTCAGGTAATTTTGCTTGAGCTCCAGATTATATCCGGTGCAGCAAAGCAGAGACTCATAACCGTTTGCCTGCAGCTCCTGTTCCAGATAATAAACTGCCTTTGCGAGAAAAAGATCCGAGGAATCTGCACAGAGAATACCAATCGTCTGCAGGGAGTGGAGCCCCATGCCGCGTGCAAAGGCATTTGGTGTGTAGTCATATTTTTCAATGATATCCATGACTTTTTTCTTTGTGGAAAGGCGGACCTTGTCACTGCCGTTTAATACACGGGATACGGTAGCAATCGATACCCCCGCTTTTTTTGAAATATCATATATTGTCATATAAAAAATCCTTTTATAACAAATTTGCATCCTGAAACGTTTCGGATTACATTAAATAATATAGAATGTAAACAAAAAATGAAAGCAGTTTCATTACTGCTGGTCTGATTATACAATATAAAAAAAAATAAAGCAATATTGGATTTTGTGAAAATAGAAAAAGTGTAGAAGAAAATATGGTGATTTTAAAGAAAAATAACAAAAATCACTAAATTGTGCAAAATTACATATTGACGGAACGGCAAAAAGGTGTAAGAATACAAATTGTAAACGCTTACAAAATGACATTGTGCAGTAATGATCCGATAAGCAGGAGGAATTATCATGGAATTATTAAACAGAAAGAAAACAGGAAAAGTGGAAAGACCGGTTAAAGTATTACAGTTCGGAGAGGGAAATTTCCTTCGTGCATTTGTTGACTATATGATCGACATTGCAAATGAGCAGGGCAAATTTAACGGGGACATCGTACTTGTAAAACCGATCGAATTTGGAAGCCTTGACAGATTCCACGATCAGGAGTGCCAGTATACCGTACAGTTAAGAGGAATCGTAGACGGTGAGCCAAAACGCATCAACCGTATTGTAACCAGCGTTGCAGATGCTGTAGACGCTTATGGTGAATATCAGAAATATGCAGATTATGCAAAACTTGACAGCTTACGTTACATTGTTTCGAACACAACAGAAGCAGGTATCGTTTATGATGATACAGACCGATTAGAGATGGAACCGCCAAAAAGCTATCCGGGCAAATTAACCAAATTCTTATATGAAAGATATAAACATTTTAACGGAGCAATGGACAAAGGTCTTGTGATGCTTCCGGTTGAGCTGATCGATGATAATGGTATCCATTTAAAAGAGTGTGTAGAGAAACTTGCAGTACTCTGGAATTTAGAAGATGGATTTAAGACATGGTTAGATGAAGCATGTGTATTTACTTCTACATTAGTTGACCGTATCGTAACCGGTTACCCAAGAGACGAGGCAGAGGAGCTCTGCAAAGAGTTCGGTTATCAGGACAATCTGATCGTAACAGGTGAGCCATTTGCTCTCTGGGTGATCGAGAGCGCAAAAGATATCAGCAAAGAGTTCCCACTTCCGGATGCAGGACTTCCGGTGATCTTTACAGACAATCAGAAACCTTATAAACAGAGAAAAGTACGTATCTTAAACGGTGCACATACTTCTTTTGTACTGGCATCTTATCTCTGTGGTAATGATATCGTGTTAGAGTCCATGCAGGATGAACTGATTTTCAACTTTATGAAAGCAACGATCTTTGATGAAGTTATTCCTACATTAACACTTCCGAAACAGGATCTGATCGATTTTGCAGAGGCAGTTATTACAAGATTTAACAACCCATATGTAAAACATGCGCTGTTATCCATTTCCCTGAACTCTGTTTCAAAATGGCGCGCAAGATGTATGCCGAGTTTCTTAGAGTACATTAAGAATGAAGGAAAACTTCCGACACACCTGACATTCTCACTGGCTGCACTGATGGCATTCTACACAGGAACAGAGATCCGTGACAAGGCTCTGATCGGACATCGTGACGGTACTGAATACCAGATCTTAGATGACGCTGCTGTATTAGAGTTCTTTGCAGCAAACAGTTCTAAGGACGCAGCAGAGTATACACATGCTGTTTTATCCAACGAGCATTTCTGGGGCGAAGATCTTACCAAATTAGCCGGAGTAGAAGAGGCTGTAACCGGTTATATGGAAGATATCCGTGCACTTGGTATGAGAGCAGCAATGGAAAAAACTTTTAACGCATAAGCAGGAGAACACTTATGAAAGATTTTATAAAAATCAATGAAAATGATAATGTCATTGTTGCCATAAAAGAACTTGCAGAGGGAGAGAAAGTCACAGTCGATGGAGAAGAATACACAGCGGCTGAGACGATCCCTGCCGGACACAAGATGGCGATCTGTGACATCCCGCAGGGCGGTGATGTGATCAAATATGGTTTCCGTATCGGAAATGCAAAAGAGAATATCAAAGCCGGTCAGTGGGTGCATGTACACAATATCAAAACAGCACTCGGCGATCTGCTCACTTATACCTACGAGCCGGTAAAAACAGAGGAGAAAAAGACAGAGGAGCGTACCTTTATGGGATTTGCACGCCCGGATGGAAGTGTCGGTGTACGCAACGAAGTCTGGATCGTACCGACTGTTGGCTGTGTGAACAACATCGCCACAGCGATGGCAAAACGTGCCAACGCAAAGGTACATGGCTCTGTGGAGGAAGTGATTGCATTCCCGCATCCATATGGATGTTCCCAGATGGGTGATGATCAGGAACACACAAGAACGATCCTCGCTGATCTCGTAAAACATCCAAATGCCGGAGGCGTGTTAGTACTTGGTCTTGGCTGTGAGAACAGTAATATCGGTGAACTGAAAAAATACATTGGTGATTATGACGAGAACCGTGTGAAATTTTTAGTCTGCCAGGAATGCGAAGATGAGATGGAAGAGGGCGAAAAGCTCTTAGAGGAACTGATCGATTATGCTGCGGGATTTTCCCGTGAGCCGATCAGTGCGTCCAAACTGATCATCGGCATGAAATGCGGCGGCAGTGACGGATTTTCCGGAATTACGGCAAACCCGCTGGTAGGTAAATTCTCAGACATCCTGATCGGAAAGGGCGGAACAACGATCCTGACCGAGGTGCCGGAGATGTTCGGTGCAGAGACACTGCTTATGAACCGCTGTGAAAATGAAGAATTATTTGAACAGACGGTTAACCTGATCAACGATTTTAAACAGTATTTTAAAGATAATCACCAGACAATCTACGAGAATCCGTCACCTGGAAATAAAAAAGGCGGTATCTCAACCTTAGAGGATAAGTCTTTGGGATGTACACAGAAATCAGGAAGTGCTGCAGTAAAAGGCGTTCTTTCCTACGGCGAGCGCGTACATACGCCGGGATTAAATCTTCTCAGCGCACCGGGCAATGACCTTGTTGCTGCAACTGCATTAGCAGCCAGCGGTGCACATATTGTACTGTTTACGACCGGACGCGGAACACCGTTTGCATCCCCGGTTCCAACAGTAAAGATTTCCAGCAACAGTACTCTTGCCGGAAAGAAAAAGAACTGGATCGATTTCAATGCGGGTGTTCTTGTGGAAGATGCAGAGTTAGAAGAAACAGGTCAGAAATTATTTGACTATGTGATCGATGTTGCATCCGGTAAGAAAGTACGCAGTGAAGAAGCAGGATTCCATGATATGGCAATTTTTAAACAGGGAGTCACTCTGTAGAGATGACATACTGGCAATAGACAATAAAATGAATATTCACAAAAACATGTAATCATTGTGTCACATGTTTAATAATTTAGACAACAGAATATTTGCACAGGATTCAATTTGTCATTTCAGAAATATTGGGCAGAAAACGCAGAAACTGGATTCTTATTTATAGAATCTTAAACATAACACAAAAAAGGAGATAGAAATATGTCATTTTTAAACAATTTCTCATTAGAGGGCAAAATTGCATTAGTAACAGGCGCATCTTATGGTATCGGATTTGCAATCGCATCTGCTTATGCAGAGGCTGGCGCAACCATCGTATTTAATGATATCAAACAGGAGCTGGTTGATAAAGGATTAGCTGCATATGCAGAAAAAGGTATTAAAGCTCATGGTTATGTATGTGATGTTACAAATGAGGAGCAGGTAAACGCTTTCATTAAGAAAGTAGAAGAAGAAGTTGGTGTGATCGATATTCTTGTAAATAATGCAGGTATCATCAAACGTATCCCGATGTGCGATATGTCAGCGGCAGAATTCAGACAGGTAATCGACGTTGACTTAAATGCACCGTTTATCGTATCAAAAGCAGTTATCCCGTCTATGATCAAAAAAGGTCACGGAAAGATCATCAACATCTGCTCTATGATGAGTGAACTTGGTCGTGAGACTGTTTCCGCTTACGCTGCTGCAAAGGGTGGATTAAAAATGTTGACAAAGAATATTGCATCTGAGTATGGTGAATTCAATATCCAGTGTAACGGTATCGGACCTGGTTATATCGCAACACCTCAGACTGCACCTCTTCGTGAGATCCAGCCAGATGGTTCCAGACATCCGTTTGACCAGTTCATTATTGCAAAAACTCCGGCTGCAAGATGGGGAAATGCAGAAGACTTACAGGGACCGGCTGTATTCCTTGCATCTGATGCATCTAACTTTGTAAATGGTCATGTGCTGTATGTAGACGGTGGTATTTTAGCTTATATTGGTAAACAGCCACAGTAAAAATGGCAGCTTATAGTTAGCATCACTTTGGTGTTGGCTGAGCCTTGGGACGTGCACCGGAACCATAAAATTGCCGGTTCCGGTGCACTGTCGGCGAGCCTTAGTGCACTGGAGCCGGAAGTTTTGTGGTGAGATATGCTGGCTTTTAAAAGCGATAATTTATATTTTTCGCTCCATAAGAATATATTTTCCCTCGTTGATAACGTGAAAGTTATTTTTTGACCAGAAAGCATTAAATAGCAACTAAAGATTCCTTTTCAAAAAAACCAACATAGAATTTATCATCATAACTTTTTCCTGATGGTAGTGCTTTCATGTCTTTTAATATACTTTCTTTTGTGACAAAGGGAGGATGATATTGATAAAAAACAGGATTTCCACAACACAAATCAAAAATAATATCCAGGTCATTTTCGTCTAATTTACGCACATAAAACTTTTGTGATAAAGAGTTCACGTCCAAATCAATCACCTCATAAAAATCAAATTACTAACTCTATTTTACCATTGAGAATTAAGACTTGTGTTGCCATCCATGGCAACGCAACACTGCGTTATGAACCGGTAAAACAAGATTTCCTAATTTTCTCCCAAAGTCACAAAATTAGTTACGGCTTTGTGAAATCTGCCAGCCGCTAAGTTGAGAATCACCTTTTGACACCCGAATCTTATTAAGAAAATGTAGGTATAACATAGTTTTACCTGCAGTTCTAGCTAGCCAATCGTCCCGAACAGATGTCCCTGAAACTCCACGAACAAACTTTCTTCCTGTTTCTTCATAAACACTGTCACGTCAGATTCTCCAAACACCACCTCAAAATGGACACTTCCCACAAAAGCATCTATAATATGCGCACGCACATACAAAGTATTCTCCGATACCCAGATACCGCTGGCGGCATATTTCTGATCATAGATTGGAAACTGTCCGCAGACAAGTTTTCCGAAACCAAAATGGATCGAACATATCTGGTCATGCAGTGTAAATGTAAAACATCCCTCATCATTTGAAAAATCAGCCTTAAAATCCGTAAACTCACCGTCATTTTTTTCAAACACATATCGCTTTCCTAAGATATGCGAAGCAGCGGGAGCTGTGCTTGATCCGTTGTCCAGAGGTGAAATCGCAAGGGAAGAGAGCACAGAAAGAAGCTCTGTATGCGATTTTTGATCCTCCGGGAGTGGATTTGCCTGTATGTAAGGAAGAATCTCGTCATACAGAGCATCATAAATCAGTTGATTTCCACCCGCAAGTCCCTGTGTGTCCGCAGTAGTGACAAAGAGCAGATCATAATCCGGAAGGTAATGGATAAACTGACCACCCATGCCATAGCAGACAAAACCATTCTTTTCACTGCGCCAGATCTGGTATCCATAGCCACAGGCTTCACTTGGAAGGGGCGCTGTCATGCGGGTATCGGAGAGATATGAGGCAGCTGTTTTGATATAAGAAGCTGGAACGAGCTGTTTTCCGTTAATATTTCCATTATGAGCTAAAAGATAACCGAATTTTAAAAGGTCAGATGGAAGTGCAACAAGACCACTGCCACCCATGGAGATACCAAAGGGATCGGTCAACATATAGGACTCGCTTGATAATTCCAGAACGGACAGTTTTTGTTTCAGGTAATCGAGCATTGACATTCCGGAAAGCCGTTCTACGAGTGCACAGAGTGTATGTGCAGAGGAAGTGTCATAATGAAAGAGCTTTCCTGACGGATGAGTTGGCGGTACTGTAAAGAAACTTTCTACCCAGTCATTTTTCATATTGACTTTATAAGTTGTGGATGCATGACAGGTACGCATCATGAGCATGTCGCGGATCGTCATTTCTGCGATCCATGGATGTACATTAGATGGAACTTTATCCGGAAAATATCTGACAATGGGATCATCGAGAGATAATTTCCCCTCTTCTTCTAACAGACCGATCGCAATGGAAGTAAAACTTTTACTGATGGAAAACATGCGATGCAAGGTATCTTTTTGGTAGGGAGCATAATAGCCTTCAGCAATCAGGGTATCATGCCGCATCAGAAGAAAACTGTGCATGGGAATCTGTTTTTTCTGTAAACGTTCCAGAAATTTAAGAAGGCATCTGGAAGGGATGCCAACACTTTCTGGAGAATCTTTTTTGAAATCAAACATTGTATACTCCATTTCTGCGTTAATTTACGCTGTTATTGTTTTTAATTTAAGACTGAACACCGAAACTGCTCGGTGTAACGCCATATTTTTTCTTAAATGCACGCCGGAAAGAAGTCTGGTTGTTATAACCAACTTCCAAAGCGATTTCATTGATACCGGACTCGTCTTTTTCAATCAGATGGGCTGCTTCTGTAAGGCGCAGATCTTCCAGATAAACGGAAAAGTTTACGTTCATATTTTCCTTAAACATATGAGAAAAATAACTTTCTGATATGTGGAACTCGTCGGAGATCTTGCTTAAGCAGAGAGCCGGATTTTTGTAATTTTCACGTATATAAGTCACAATGCTGTCAATCAGATTATTCTTTTCGGATTTTGATGCAAAAAAATCACACAGTTTAATGCTGATATCTTCACAGAGACGGAAAGTTAACTCATCCTGTGAAAGTATAGTATCAATTTCCGCTATCTGCGGAGTACTTTCTCCCGTATATGTAAAACGTGCTTTCAACAGAGTGTTGCGGATGTCGGTAAGTAAAAAACGCAATAACTGGAACGGAAGGGAACGTTCTTCAATATTTTCCTGATGGATCAGGTTAAAAATCTCGATCACCTGCGTCTTATTGCCTCCGGTAATGGAGCGGATCAGACGGGTTGAAAATTCTGCCGGATAGTAATAAACATGCGAATCTTTTTTCAACATTTCATATGGAAGGAAAATATAGTTCTTGCTGGTATAGCCGGCTGCATCTTTCGCCTGCTGGTAGGATTCCCAGATGTTGGTAAAGGAACAGGAAAGACCTATTCCGGCAAAAAACCAGATTGAATATTCTTCTAACAGCTCACTGTGAAATTTTAAAACCTTTTCCTGAAGAGAGATCAGCATTTCGTCTGGTTTTTCATGAAAAGGAATCAGTAAAGCGTAAATATGTTTCTTTGGCGAACAAAGATATAAATTGTTCTCGTAGGAAAAATATCTTGCTAAGAGATTTGTTATGATATCTTTTGCGTTTTCAGAACTATCGGAAGCTGTATTTTCATTCGGAAAAGTATCAATGGTAGGATCATTTTCATAAGTTACACCATATAAAACATAATAGTGAAGCGAGGAATCCTCTAAATGCAGATAATTCTGGATAAATGCAAATTCATCAGGGGTAGTAATAACACCACTCATCAGCTGTCTTAAATAATTGTCATATAAAACTGGACGGATCGCAGCGGCTTCCTCGATCAGCTGCGTATTTGCGTGCAGTGTTTCCTTAAGCTGACCGTCTAAGTGAAGAATCGGGCGCATATTGTTACGGACTAAAATAAATATCATGATAAGTCCACCGACAACTGCTGCAAAAAGGATGAACAGGAAAATAATCTGATAGTCGGACGGATAAATAGATTCCGGCTGTACCAGATAAAAAGTCCAGTCATTTGTTTTTGAAGCCATTCGCATGATATGGGTGTCGTCGTGAATACAGGTATTATTGCCATCGTAAGATAAGGATAATACAGATTCTGCAAGCGTGGATAAATTGTCCTCAGAAGACTGAAACTCATCTCCACAAAGGGAAAATACCGGCTGGTTTTGGTCGTCAACTGCAAGAATGTAACCGGTATCACCTAATGAGACACCATTGAAAATTTTGCGAAAGGTCTGTTCACTGATATGAAATGCCACAGTGGCAGGAATATCTTTGTAGGTCAGAACATCCATATTCAAAACATAAAGATAAGCGTTATCACTTTCCGGAAGCATAAAATCAGAAAGAGGATAAATCGCGGCATCTTTTGTAAGATTATTGTTAAGCAGATCATGCCATTCATTAAAATTAGCCCCGGAAGATAAATAGTTTCTTATATAATAGAGCTGTTCTGAATTGAAAGTGTTTACACTGATAATATAGCCACTGTTTCTCAGATAAACAAAATATGTACTAAATGGAAGTTCATTGTAAGAATACATATAAGAAGCAAGAGACTGCTTCATGGCAAGACCGGACAAGTAGAAATCATTATCGTCAGTGGACGTCATGGTAGCAAGACGGTATAGTTTTGTATTCATACTGAGCTGTCTGGTAATAGAGTCCATGGTGGTAAAATTATTATCTAAAAGAGATACAGCGCTTTCAAAGGTAGACTGATCCTGATTCCAGAAATCCTGTTCGGAACGTGTTGTTGAAACGCGGTGGAGATATACCATCAGAAGTAAAATGATAAGCAAAAAGACACTGTATGTGACAGCAAAGCGAATCATAAGAAAAGTAGTGGATTCATTTTTTGCTGTGATATCTGATGTGTGATTCAAATTTATTCTCATAGGTGATAAATGTCCTTTTTGGATGTATTTTAATCGTACTTTTTTTATTTTATCATAATATGGGAAAATTACAACAGAAACCGAAAAAACCAGTAAAATCAATGGGTTGCGAGGCACAAAAACAAATTTTGTACCCCCTGTCAAATATTGTTTCTTGCTGAAAATCCCATAAGATGGTAATGTATGAGCAAGACATGAAAGCACTTACATCAGAGCAGTGTCGAAACAAATTTTTTCCTAATAAGGAGGTTCTTATGAAAAAGAAGGTAGTATCAGTCCTTATGGCTGCCGCTATGGTAGCTGGTATGGCAGGATGCGGTTCCAGCAATACTGGTAACGCAGGAACAACAAATTCAAATGCTTCTACAAATAATGAAGCAACCACAGAGAGCGGTGATGCTTCCGCAAGCACAGCAACCGATTCTGATGTTGAGAAACCAGAAGAGATCACCATTATGGTAGATGGAACTGTTTTCACACAGGAAAACGGACAGGCAGAGTTCATTGCTAAATTGGAAGATCTTCTTGGAATGAAGATCAATGTGATCCAGCCGGATCATGATGCTTACTATGATGTAGTAGGACAGACAGTTGCAAGTGGTGACTGGCCAGACGTTATGATCTTATCTTCTACCTATTATGCAGGTTATGCAGAGCAGGGAGTTCTGTGGGATATGACAGACGCTTATGCATCTTCTGATTTAAAAACAAGACAGGATGCATACGGCAGCACAGGAGTTATCGATGGTGTAAGACTTGATGGTAAGTTATACGGTATGCCGGCAGCTCGTGGTAACGGATGTGTTACATATGTTAAGAAAGCATGGTTAGACAACTGCGGACTTGATGTTCCGACAAACTATGATGAGTATCTTGCAATGCTCGAAGCATTTACAACCGGTGACCCGGATGGAAATGGTGTAAACGGAGATACCTACGGTGTATCTGCTGCTGGTTTCATCGGAACAGAGGCTCCATATACAAACTACTTACCAGAGTTCTATCAGGATGCAAACCCAAGCTTCTATAAAGCAGAAGACGGAACATGGAAAGATGGATTCACAGAGGATTCTATGAAGAGCGCACTTGAGAGAATGGCAGCTGCTTACAAAGAGGGCGTGATTGATCCTACCACATTAACAAATGGTACATCTGACTGCCGTAACAAATTCTATGATGACAGCTTTGGTGTATTTACTTACTGGGCAGGTACATGGGCAACCAACTTAAAGACAAACCTTGAAGCAAACGGTAAAGACGGTGAGTTAGTAGCATTACCTCCGATCGCTGAAGTAGGTCAGTACCTTGACCGTGTTCCACCAGTATGGTGCATCACATCTGCATGCGAGAACCCGGAAGGCGTATTCAAATACTTCATCGAGCCGATGCAGGATGGCGGAGACGTTCAGTTCTTATGGACATACGGTGTAGAAGGCATTCACTGGTCAACAGCAGAAGAGACATTATTTGCTGGAACAGAGAACGAGAAAACATATGCTGATGGTGAGTTCCATATGTTAGAGAACCGTGAGAAAGAGGGTACACAGTACACCAAAGCTCACATTGATCCAATGCTTGCTTTAGTTGAGCTTGCTAACGATCCTCAGGAAGAGTCCGTAGCAGCAGAAGCAAAAGAGTCGGCACAGTTATTCAATGATAACTGCAAAGCTGCTGATCTTGTTCCTACCACAGATGAGATGAGCGAGTACAATGGTGATTTAACAACGTTAAAGAACGAGCTGATCGCAAAAGTTGTTATGGGTGAGATCACTGTTGATGATGCATATGCACAGTTTGAGTCAAATCACGGTGCAGAGTGGTCACAGGCAATCGTTGATTCTTTAAACAAATAATAAAACTTTCCGGTAAACGGAACTAAGAACTATGATCTGTGCCCTGACTGCGGATATCCGCAGCCGGCACAGATCATGGATCACAAATTCATGTTTGATTGAAAAGGAAGAACAGATATGAGAAAAAGTAATGAAAAATCAGCCGTAACGGCTACAACCGGTGGAAAGAAGAACCACCTGGCAGCAAAAATCTATAAATACAGAGGATTCTATCTGATGTTTCTTCCTGTATTAATTTTTGCATTAATATTCTTTTATTTGCCAATGCTTGGAATCCGTTTCGCATTTACCGATTATAACGGAATCAAAGAGGCAAGTTTTGTTGGTCTCAAAAATTTTCAGAAAATGTTTTCCATGCCAAATTTCTGGACGGCATTCTGGAATACCTTACAGATTAGTATTATAAAATTGTTTTTGACAACAGCAGCAGCTGTTATTGTTTCTATCTTTTTAAATGAGATTGCAAATATTCATTTTAAAAAGATCGTGCAGACAATTATTTATCTGCCACACTTTATGTCATGGGTAGTTACCGCATCCGTCTTTACTTTGATCCTGGCACCGACAGCAGAAGGTCTTGTAAATACATTCCTGATCAACGCTGGTGTACTTGATTCCGGAATTTATTTCCTGGGGGATTCAAAATGGTGGAGACTTGCGTACTATATCATTAATATTTGGAAAGAAACCGGCTGGCAGACCGTTATCTTTATGGCAACGCTTGCCGGAATAAATACAGAGCTTTACGAGGCAGCATCTATCGATGGTGCCGGACGCTGGGGCAAAATGCGTTATATTACATACCCGGCTTTACGTAACACAATTCTTACCGTATTAATCTTAAACCTTGCAAAAGTTATGAACCTGTTCGAGTCTGCATTCGTATTACAGAATGATGCGGTTTTGGATACTGCAAACGTTCTTGAAACCTACATTTACTATCAGACCTTTAACAGTGGAGCAATTCCAAACTATGGATATACAACTGCAATTGGTTTGTTTAAATCCTTAGTAGGCTGTATCCTCGTTCTTGCCTGCAACCACTTAAGCAAGAAGATTCGTGACGGCCGAGGCATTGTATAGGAAGGAGCGGCAGAATTATGAAAAGCAGGAAAAAAATTCATGTATTTCCGGTTGTAAACGGAATTATATTTATCATTTTAAGTTTAATTATTATCATCCCGATGTGGAAGGTATTAGTAGACTCCTTAGATTTAAGAACCGCATATGGTATGAAATTATGGCCGGAGCAGTTCGGATGGGACGGATACATTTCCGTATTCAAAAACCCGACCCTGTTCCACCCGTTAGTGATTTCCGTTATCACAACAATTGCAGGTACCGCAATCGCATTGACACTGTCAACACTCGGTGCTTATGTACTGATTCAGTGGATATGCCTGGACGTAACTTCTTCGCAAATATGTTATTATTCACCATGATTTTCAATGGTGGTATGATTCCTACCTATCTGGTGTTGAAATCATTACATTTGACGAATACTATCTGGGTTGTAATTTTATTCCCGGCACTTAACGTATACAATCTGGTATTGATGCGTAACTTCTTTGAAGGCATTCCGACCAGTTTGTTTGAATCTGCAACACTTGA
>ERZ827156.3576-NODE-3576-length-13849-cov-3.960273_pt1 | contig 13849 bp, 20 predicted proteins | sample MGYA00519919_ERZ827156 | MGnify/ENA primary metagenome ERZ827156 (study PRJEB31778, sample SAMEA3449269) | human gut metagenome | biome: human gut; feature: human-associated habitat; material: faeces | place: United Kingdom | collected 2010/2012 ... | reverse complement strand
CTGCTCTTCGGCGACGCCGCGGACCGCCGCCTGCTGCAGGAGCCTTCCGAGCGCTCCGCCTTCTCCGCCGCGCCCAGCGCCGCCGGCAATCTCAAAGACAATCTCAAAGACAATCTCACAGCCAATCTCACAAGCAACGCCACGGGCAACGCCACAAAGAACACCACAGTCAGCCAGGCGAGCAACCGACGGGCAGAGGCCGTGCCAGCAGTGCCCTCGCCGCTGTACAGCTCGGGGTCACCGGCGAGCCGCCCGTCGACGTCGTCGCTGGCGCAATCGGCGGGCTTCAGCATCGGCGGCGTGGGCCTGAGCGGGGCGACTGACGCGTAGGAGGGACCCGAGGCGATCCGCGTGGAGAAGGCGGGTAGGCGTGCTGACGGCGACTGACACATAGACCGGCAATGCGTAATCGGCTCGTCGCCACTGGTGGCCTTCGGCTGCGTGAAGCTGCAGACGTGCGCGCAGCGGCGCTACACCATCCGGAACTGCTCCGCGGACCTGCTGATCCTGGACTGTTCCATCGCGACGCTGGACAACACGCCCTCCTCCGTGTTCTCGCTGCAGACCGCCAGCCACCTCGCCCTGCAGCCCGGCGAGGCCACCACGCTGATCCTCGCCTACGCGCCGCACGCCGTGCAGGAGGACGTGGCGCTGCTGAAGCTTCAGCCCGCCGACCCCGCGCAGACGCGCCACGCCGTGTGTCTGCTAGGCTTCGGCGGCCAGTGCCACGCGGAGGTGGCGCTGAAGGACAAGGTGATGATCAGCAACACGGGCGACCGCACGGCCTGTTTCTTCCTCGTGGACGGCTCCAAGAAGGACTTCTCGCTCGTGCGCGGGTCCGCCGTGTTGCCGCCATATTTCATGCTCCCGCCCATGATGGAGTTCGGCGTGGACCCCCAGGCACTGTTCGCCGAGTGGCAGCAGCACAAGGTGCGGGCGCGGCGCGGCGCTGAGGCGTAGATCCCCGCGGTTCTGCGCGTGCTGGCGGTCGACAACGTGCTGCGGCGGCGCTTCCTTCTGGGCGTGAACCGCAACGCGCTGATGCGGGCGAGCAGCGACCTCGAGCTGCTGCTGTACGCCGCGGCGCGCGAGTCCAACGACGCCTCCGCCACGACGCGCAGCCTGCTGAAGACGATGGCTCCGGCGGGCGAGGCGGGCGTGGACATCATGCGCGATTGCGACGACGGCGAGCGCGTCAGCGACCTGGACCGGCTGGGCGGCGGGCGCACGCACTACGAGGACCTGCACATGATGGCGGGCAACTGCCTGCGACGGTCCGTCCGCGTGGACACCCTCAACCGACCGCCCCTCCTTTTGGGGAGTACGCAGCCGTTGCCTCAGGCGTTGCCTCAGGCGTTGCCACAAGCACTATCACAGGGATTGCCTCAAGGCTTATCACAAGGATTGCCTCAAGGATTGCCTCAAGGCTTATCACAAGGATTGCCTCAAGGCCTGGAGGAGGGTCTGTACGGGCGAGGCGCGGGGCAGGAGGCGCCGCTGCAGCCGCGCGTGGTGGAGCACAAGTACCAGTGCCCGCTGACCGACCCCTACGACCGGCTCCTCTTCGAGCAGCGTATGGACGGCGCCCCGCCCACTGCCCCAGCGGTCGCAGCCAACCCCAGCGCAGCAGGCATGGCAGGCATGGCGGACACTGCGGAGGCGGCGGGCGACAAGTTCAACATCTCGCCGTCGATGCTGTACCTGACGTCGGACATGCTCTCGCCCTCCGAGTGCCGCATCTGCAACTTCTCCGCCGCGCGCTTCCGCTTCCAGGTGGTCAGTCCGCCGCAGGAGCTCGACGTCAAACCGCTCGCCGGCACCATCGAGCCCTACTCCACTGCTGTCGTCCTCGTCGAGTGCGCGTCGCGGCGGGGACTCACGCGTAGGCTCTCGCGGTACGGGCGTGCCGGCAGCAGCCAGGCGGTGACGCTCGCCATCTGCGTGGGTAGCGTGACGCGCCGCGTGGAGGTGCGCATCCAGAACCTGACGGGCAACGCGCCCGAGGTGGTGGTGGAGGACCCCACGCACTCGCTCAACGCGCCCTTCGTCCTGCCCGACGCCCAGCAGTACGCCGCCTTCCCCTACACCTCCCCCCAACCCCTGGGTATGCAACAACCCCTGGGTATTCAGCAACCCCTGGGTATGCAACAACCCCTGGGTATGCAACAACCCCTGGGAACCACGACCATGGGGAACACTCCGAATGGCACGGTGCAGACGGGGGACGCGGACTCCTTCCGGTACGTGGGCGGCGTGACGCGGGCGGAGGTGACGGTGCACAACAACTTCGTGTCGATTCCCGCGGGAATGCGCGAGAGACGGGAGTTCGTGGCGTTCGTGAACAACCACTCGCAGAAGCGAGTGGTGGTCAGCGTGAACCAGCTGCTGCCGCCCTTCTCGTGCGACATTCAAGACGCGGTCGTGTCTCCGTAGGCGATGCTGGGAGATGTGACGGGTAGGAGAAAGAAGGGGAAGATCCGATTTATGTATACTCCCATGCCCCCGTATGCTCCCGCTAGCTGCAGTCTTGGCGGTTCCATCTCCTTTGCGGAGAATGTTTAGTTTTTCTTCCAGTCCTGTTTGTTCTCCTTTCGTGCTTCTAGTTGACAGAGACATGGACCCGAGTCAGACACTGGCAGCAGAAACGCAGGTCGAAGGCCAACTGCGTCAGTTGCTTACGTACTCCCAAATGGCATGCAATTCTGTCTAGAATTAGTAACGAACTCGAGGATGAGAAGGACATCGAGCACAAACAGAGCATTATCGAGTATCTGAACGGTTTGCTGAATACGTGGATCCGCTCTGTATTCAAGGGCATTGTATGCCACAGAGACGGTATGTAACGTAGGGATATGACGAGGAGGTCGTGAACAATGCGAAGGGCTACGTTTTCCTGTATGGTTCTCTTGCACTCGGCGTCAGTTCCACTTCCTCCGATATTGACTTGTCCTGGTGACTCTTCTCCGTTATCCGTAGACTCTGCGTTGTTCCGGGCTCCATTTCGGAGGAGGACTACTTCTCGTCCTTTTACTCGTTCCTCTCCAAGGAACCGAGAATCATGAGCGTCACTGCAATCCCTCTCGCGTTCGCCCCATGTCCCTGTTTGACCTGTAGCTACGTCCCTCTGATCACCGTTGAGATTGACGAGATCAGTGTGGACCTTCCTGTCGCCTTTATCGACGCCTACCCCACTGTTCTCCCCGACACGTTTTCTATTTTGGATGACTCCATCTTGAAGGATGTTTCCGTGAATGTACTCTTCTCCACTGCTATTGATCGTAGACAATGAACTCACTGAATGGTCCCCGTGTTGCGCTGACCCTTCTGAAATTGGTGCGCAACAACGACACATTTCGGATTGCCTTTGCAGCGATCCGCCTTCTCGCGAAGGTGATTCCCTCCCACGAGGCTGACGTGTAGCAGCGCTGCTTCTACAAGAACGTGTTCGGCTACTTCGGCGGAATCAACATCGCTATCCTCCTCATCGCCATTCAGCAGAATCATCCCAACGCCTCCGTCTGCCAGCTGATCCAGTTGTTTTTCGACGTCTACTCCTGCACCCTCGGCGATACCCCCATCCAGCTCACCGAGGTGGCAAATCGACCCGATCTGCATTTCGACGAGTACATGTGGCGCAACAACCCCAAGAGCGAGAGCGACGTCCTGGCCATCCTCACGCCCGTGTATCCCTGCACCAACTCCACGCACAGCGTCTACCAGTCCACGCTTTGCCACATCCAGACCCAGCTTCGCTTCGCCGCCGACTGTTTCCGCCGCGTTTGCGCGGGCGACGAGGTGACTTCGCGCCACGCCCCTCACCGCTAGGCGCTGCTGACGCTGTTCGCGCCGTTCCCCTTCTTCACAGCGCACGACGTGTACGTGCGCGTGGGCGTGCGCGCGGCGTACCGCGAGCAGTTCGAGCAGTGGCGCGGTTGGGTGGAGAGCAAGTAGTCGCTATGGGCGTGTGCGACGTAGGCTGCGGCTGTTCGCCTTCTTCATCCAGAAGACCGGCGAGCTGCAGGCCTGCGTGTACCCCAACGCCTGCGAGCCGCGCGCGTACGACCCCTACGAGAACGCTGCGGACGCCTACGGGCGGGCCAACGCCTGCGAGTTCTTCATCGGCATCGACGTGTCGGCGGGGGTGCGGGCGACGGGGCAGCTGGACCTGTCGCGCGCGGCGAGCAGCTTCATCGACATCCTGCGGGTGTGCGAGCCGAGGGCGGGAGTGAGGCGTAGACAGCAGGAGGAGGGCATGGAGTGCACGCTGAAGCTGCTGCGGAGAGAGGAGCTGGGCATGGAGACGCCGCCTATCCCCGAGGCGTGGCGCGCCATCGAGAAGGACGAGGACTTGGTGGAACTGTACTCTTCGTCGCTTTGTTAACAAACACGCCACTTGTGACACTGCTTCAGACTCTCCTTCATGCACTTCGCCAGCCACTTCGCCGACGGCACGCCCACGTTGTCGCTCAGCTGCCGCGCCTTCTCCGCCAGGCCCTCGCTCACCGTCTTCAGCGACGCCGGCGCGAACTCCTGGATGAACGCGCAGTCCAGCGCGAACGCGTGGTACCCGTCCTCGGAGAACTACGCCTCACGCCCCAGCCCCGCCCGCACGTCACGCGGCTTCAGCGCCGCCCAGCGCTTGTCCTTCGCCATCACCGAATAGATCGCCTACCCATAACGCCCCGCTCTTTGGCACACCGTAAACACGGCCTTCTTCATCATGCTGAAAGAGGCTGGCGGCATCAGCTTCTCGCACTGCTTCAGCACGTACAGCAACTGCTTCACCGCGGTTATCGTCGCCGTCTGAGGCGCTGTCGCCGGCTCCTTGAGCTGCGCCTGCGGTGAAGGACGCTCAGAACCGCGGGAAAGGATATGTACAAAGTGGGGTCGAATTTGGCAACGGCGATGAAGGAGGAGCAGATGGTCTGGAACAGGAAGACGGTCTGGTTGCGCAGCGCCGCCTTAAACTACGCTCACACCCCCGTCGCTGCCAAACCCGATCAAAGCAGGCGGCAAGCGCCGTGCCGTGATAGCCCATGCGCGTCACGAACTGGAAGGACAGGTACGGCAAGAAGTCGGTATTCCAGAAATAGAGGTCATTTAGCGGCACGGCCAGCTACGCCTAACCCTCGCCTGCGACCCGCACGCGCGCATTCGCCTTGTCGCGCACCCAGCGCTGGTACACGCCGCTCTCGTGCGCCGCGAAGGCCTCGAACCCCTTGCCCAGCGTGCCGGCCACGAAGGGCAGCAGCGCCGAGTCGAGCAGCAGCGGGCAGGCCTGCACGAAGGGCGCCAGCGTCGCGTACACCGCCGCGGCGTGGGTGCTCACCTCGCGCTTCTCCAGGCCCAGCGCGGACTTGAAGGAGATGGCGGTGGTGGCGGCCTCGGGCGCGGGCAGCGCCTTCACCTGCGTCTGGGGTCAATGGAAAGAAGCGCTCTAACGAGGATGGTGCGGAAGACGGCCTCCACGACGGCGCCGACCTTCTCGCCGAGCAGGCGCACGATGCATTCGTCGATGGAGCAGCCCACGTCGCCCAGCTACGCCTCACGCGCCCGCGCGAGTCCCACGATGGCCGCGCCGCGCAGCAACGGCGTGATGCAGGAGGTGAAGGAGGCGAAGGCCTCGGGCGTCATCACCGCCTCGTCGCGCTCGCCGAGCGCCTGCGGGTGAGGTGCAGCGCGACGCCTACCATCAACAGGATCTTCTGGATGAACGCCTCGATCTCGCGGGTCAGCCACGACAGGCAGATGCCGAAGGAGGCGCGACTGCCCTCCGCGCCGAACAGGCTCTGGTAGTTGACCACCGTGTCCTGCAGGCACTCGAAGAACAGGTCCGCCAGGCCCTCGATCAGCGAGGGGATGTCACCGCAGGGCTTCACCAGCCGGTGGTGCGACGCGATCTCCTCACTGGCGCGCTTCAGGTACAGCACGCTTGCCTCGCGGTCACGGCCCAGGCCGCACAGCAGGCGGCAGATGCGGCGGCGGTCCGAGCGCGAGCTGTCCACGGAGAAGAGCTCGCCCACCAGTTTCGTCACAAGCAGCTCCGATTTGGCAGAGAGCTAGGCATCATGGCGAGGAGGCGTGTCGACCTTGGTCTGCAGGTCCATCAGGAGGGGATTCGACGACACGTCCACGGAAGCGAGCTCGTTCTGGGCGCGGATGGACAGATCAACCGCCTCGGTGAAGCGACGCTATCGGTCATGGGATGAAAGGGAGGCCACCTGGAAGACAAACAGATCGATGTCGTCGCAGACCGTTTTGATCCACGCCAAGTTGTCGGGAATCACGAGCGCTTTTATGTCAATGTCCAGCTCTTCCGTCTCCTCAATGGTCAGGGAAGTGTCCTACACCAGAACATAGGTAAAATGCAGCCCACCTTCAGATTTTCGAGGACCTTGTATGTGCGAGTGAGATTCTTCTTCAGCTGCTCCATAGCGTCGTCCATCTTCTGAATTTCGGCGGAAAATCCGATGAACTCTGTGTAGTGGTCGAATACGCTTTCCTTCAAAGACGACTCCGTATCGTACTACGCAATCACGCACTTCCAGAAGATGGATTACTTTCATCTGCTCCAACTGACGGCTAAACCCACGGTATTGGTCCCTTGTCTCTTTCGTGAAGAAACTCAAAGCCTCATCCTTCGCGTTAAACGCGGGATTGGCGTAGTGGTTGATCATCGTTACATCCGCCATTTTGCAAGATTTTGCTGGCTGGAATCACGCAGTCGAATTCTTGGGATGTGTGGGATTCCTTCCTGTGATGTGATTCCCTTTCTATTGTGTTTGGAAGCAGTGGAATGGATGATTCGGAGCCGCAGCCCCACCATGGATTCATGCACTCCTCATTCCCTTCATAAGTAGATTTAGTGACATTAGGGGAGCTCCAATGCAGCACGAAGGAAGGACATAAACGCGTTATCGAAATGTGGAAGCAACGCCAACGGTTGCTCTCCTTATTCTACACATCGCTACGATCCTCAGGAAGGAGGAGTCGTTTCTTTTCAAGCGCCGCCGCTCCCGTTTCCGGATCACCGTCTTTTAGAACGCGGCGACCTTTTGCGGTTGCTTATCGGAGGTTTGCTATGCCTAAAATGCAGTCAGCCGTAGGTTTGGAACAAAGGCGGCGAAACCAGCGGTTGCAGCCCTTTCTCCGGTCGCCGGAGAGATGGTTGACGAGGTCACGGACATCAAAAGGCCGGAGCTCTATGCCGTGCCGATAACGCCGCCCAATCTGAGCATTTCGGGGAAGGACATCGGTCTCAAGCCCATGTCCCTCGAGGACTTCAGAAAGAAGATTTCGAGTTTCCAAAACTCGGACCGCTGGAAGGAATTCAACACCGACGAGGGAGTGATCGAGAACGAGCGCGCGGACATCCTCGCCGACCGCATCAACGAGTTGCTGAGCAACCGCAAGCAGAAGTTCATGTAGGGGCCGGGGATGGGCTTCAGTCTAGCTACAAGGAGTTGCAGCGGTTCATCATGCTGCCCTCCCCGGTGGACCGCCAGGCGCTCATCAAGATGCTGCGAACCATCGACAAGGGGCTCGATGAGGTCTCTCCCTCCATTCTGCCGTGGATAGAGGCCTACTTCAACGGGACGGAGTTCCCCGAGGCGGGAGAGGAGCTGCGCGAGGTGCAGCTGCAGCTGAACGCGCTGACGAAGGTGACGGAGAAATTCTTCCGCGATTGGGAGTTTGCCCACCGGCGCGTGTGAAGGGTAGGAACGTGCAGTACGATGGATTCCAGTGGCGCGTGAACGTGGTTCGCGACTGCATCGAGTCGTACGTGACGGACGAGGAGTCCTTCAAACTGTACGCCTATTTCAACGCCTTCGCCGAGTCGCCGAAGAAGGCCGCCTCGCTCACGCAGTTCCTGACGCGCTGTGGAGTGGCTGTGACGATGTCTGCTGACGGCTAGACGATCCTGAAGTTCAACGAGCACAGCTCGGACCTGCTGGCGCTGATCGAGTGGGTGATCAAGGGGCTGAACGACTTCCCGCTCATTTCCATCTCCGCTATCCAGAGCACCGAGGCGCGCCGCCGCGACGCCGAGCGCCACACGCTGATCTGCGCCTACAACAAGTACCGCTACCACTCCAAGATGCTCGTGCGCGTAGTTCTGCTTTCCCACACCACCCGTAGAGCGACGAGGAGCAAGAGAAGGGCGCGCTGCTGCTGTCCTTTCGTCTCTCCACGCTGCTCAGCGACGCGCAGCACAAGCTGTTCGTGGCGCGGCTCGCCGACTACCAGGCCTCGCCCATGGGCCCCAACGACCTCCAGGCCTTTGTGCGCGCCGCCTGCCAGATCTGCGGGCAGTCGGCGTACCTCGTGCAGCCCTCGCTGAAGCAGTATGTAGGCGTGCGCGGGCGGGGTGAGCGGCAGGCCAACTTTTTGTCGATCCCCACACTGGAGCACGTGCGGCGCATGAAGAAGCCCGTGCTTACTGTCAAGGCCGTCACGCGATTCTGCAACCCCGACGGCCGTGGGCTTGGTGCTGTGCGCTGACTCGTAGCCGTCGAGCAACTACTGGCCGCCGAGCCCCTGCAGGATGGTGCGGTCAATAATGCTGGTGGTGTTGGTGGTGCTGGTGGTGTTGGTGGTGCAACCAACACAGGAGAGGGCACAGTCAACACTGCTGGTACGGGAGAGGGCACAGCCACCACAGGAGAAGGCACAGCCACCACAGCCGAGAAGCCGCTGAAGAAACGACAGCGCGTGCTGACCTTCCAGTCGAACGCGGCGCTGCCCGGGAAGCACGCCAACGCCAACTCCTTCTACCAGGTGTTCGTGCACAACCTCCCCGCGGGGATCGGCACGGAGGAGCTGGCGCGCGCCTTCCGCAACTGCGGCAGCGTGAGCAAGGTGGAGATCCTGGACTACAGCCGGCCGGAGGAGGCGGAGAAGAAGCGTGTGCCGCGCATCCGACAGCAGACCAGCGAGTCGCGCATCTACGGGTTTATCCACTTCACGGAGCGAGAGGCGCGGGAGAAGGCACTGATCCCTGCGATGCGCGTGTTCGGCGTGAAGATCCGCGACTGCCTCTGCCGCACGGGTGGTGAAATTGTGGGGGAATGAGGGGTAGAGCCGGCGGAGAACAAGCGGACGCTCTTCGTGGGGAACATCGACAAGGGAGTCACGGGCGAGGAGGTGAGCGAGTCGCTGAACCAGATTCTGAAACCGCAATTGCAGATCGAGTTGCAGAACGTGTCTCCTCCGGGGATTCTCACAACGTCCGCCGGCTACTGCTTTATCGAGTTCGATTCGCACCAGCTCGCCTCCAGCTGCTTCTCTCTCCTTTCGGGAGCGGTCGTGAACGGGAAGGAGCTGAAGGTGGGGTGGGCGCTGGACTCCAACGACATGCGCAGGAGGAAGCAGGAATACAAGTGGGACAAGTATCACTTCTAGCTTGGCGTGTTTGTTTCACAAACAAGACGGAATGAATATATACAGAGAAAACGACCGTTTGTGAACTCTATAGGTGACGCAGAAGGGAGAAGGGGACATTGACGACGCGCCAATCGCAACGCCATATCGGGCTGCACCTTGGGGGCAGTATTGCCCTTCTTATACTCCAGCACTCTCTGGAACAGGGGCGAGTGCTTAAACCTAGACATGAGCGTTTGAGGAGAGAAACACGCACATCTCGGGAAGGACAATGAACTCGATCTGCGCACCGCGGATATACAGCATGCTGAACGGAATCTCTTCATCGCTGCCCTTTGCCTTCATAATCACTGTTTTCATATTCAGGTTCCAGTTGTCTTCCACTTCCGATATCATTCCGCGAAAAATGGAGCCATCGCGAGTTTGCACGAGAGCCGTGCATCCTTCCGCTTCGTAAAGGATCAGGGTTGGAACGCCAACGATTCTCTTTCCTGTTACACTCATGGGGTGTTCTTGCTGTGAAGAAGTGGAGATGGCAAAAGTGGGACGGATTTTGGTTGCGTGTGGTTCTCATTGATGCGGATAATGGGTGTGAAAGGGGAATGGATGGGAAGGTGGGTGGGAGGGAATGGAGGTGAATTCGAGTTGCATGTGGAGTTGTGTGGGGAATGCGTGGTTATTGATGAGAGGGAGATGGGATTGGTGTGGGTGATGGTGTATTTTGTGAGATGAAGTGGATGGAGGAATGTGAGTGGGGAGTTGGCACCATGTTGAGCAGAAACTGCCTGTGATTTGATTGCGGGTTTCTTAGTTGGATATATGTGTGAATGAGGAAAAACGGTAATGGCGTTCTTATGTACTGTCTATGGGGGTGCTATTGATATGAAGGGCATGACGGGGAAAGAATATCAGGGGATACGCTTGCGGGATGTGTAATGATGTGATTCTTAGCCGCTTGGAACTAGGATGGTGAACAAACAAGCATTGTAATGAACTAGATGAAAATATGGTACATACAATCACTGACTGTAGATAATCACGATTAACGTGATTATTTGCAGAAGAGTATCGAAAGAAGAATAGTAAGCAATAACAACCATCCAAGCAATCCACATAAGAGAAAAGGATATGTGGTTGCAAAAAAGAGAGAAACGAACATTGCAATGAACACCACAGCTATGATACCACTTAGAGTAATAGTGAAACAATCAATGGGTTCATCCTTATCAGCTGCAATAGACACAACAATAACACACACCAAACCAATTACCAGAGGAATGACAAACAACCAGTTATTCACAAAGGACAGAATGCAAGTGCAAATGATCAAACATACCAACTCTGCTGGGATAATAACAACCTTCAATTCATCATCCATTTCTCCAATACAACACCATACAAACAGAGTTACTGCAATGACAAACCACCACCCAAGCAATCCATAAGAAAGAAGAGGAGGAGACTTGATGGTGCAAATTGCAACAATACACCACCCAACAAAGAGAATCACATCAATCACAAACAGAATGATTGAATAACACTGTCCACTGTCACTGTCATCTGCCATTACAACAGACATAGCGAGCAAGCACACCAAGCCAATACTCAGACTGATGTAAAACAACCATTTGTTCACAAAGGACAGAATGACACTGCACACAATCAAGCACACCAACTCTGTTGAGAGAATGCCAACCTTCAACCCACCGTCCACATATCCAACACAGCACAACCCAACCAACACCGCTTCAATTGCAAACCACCACCCAAGCAATCCATATGAAAGAAGAGGAGGAGATTTGATAGTGTACACCATCAACACACACCACCCAATGAACACCGCCAAATCAATCCCAAGCAAGACACCACCTCCTTCCTCCTTCATCCCAATCATCCCAACAATCCCAACAATTCCCACTCCCAACACAACAGACAGAATCAAATACACTTTGTTGTTCGCTCCATTCAACGCAAGACAGAACAGGAACAACAACACCAGCATCGACGTGATGGAGTTCGCGTAGTACGCACAGGCGCTGGACATGGTGGAGTACTGATAGACCATGAACGCCACCTCCACCACACCGCACACTCCCAACCCGTACGGCGCCCACGAGGGGTGCTTGAAGTAGCACCATCCCGCTGCAGCCGCCAGCAGAAGGCTCACTATCAGAAACACGACGGAATACCCATTCGCCCGCGCATCTGTCATATGCACACTGTTCTTCTGCTCTCTCTTCTTCAACCATCCGTCCTTATACACACCCTCCACCTTCACTTGACCCCATTGGAAGGTCCTCCCCCTGCCCGATCGAACCGCCTGGTTCTTCTTCATCTCGAACCCTCCCTCATACACCTTCTCCCCCTTTTTGTCGTACTCGATCATCACGCCGTCCTTGAACTCCTTGGCTTTGCGCTTCAGCCTCCCCTTCTCAAAACAGCCACAATACGCCACCACCCCCTTCTCATAGACAGTGCCCTGTCCATCATGCAAGAACCCACCCTTCTCATTCTTCACATAACCGCCCCAATACACCATCTTCCCTGTATTATTATACTCCCTCATCAACCCCTTCTCGAACTCCCTCTCCTTTCTCTTCATCGCATCTCCTTCAAACACGCCCACACACTTCAACTCTCCATTCTCAAACACCATTCCTTTTCCATTGCGAGGACAGAACAGCTCCGGATTCTCGGCATATTCCCCAACATACACCACAACTCCCTTCTCATCCATCTCCGTCATCACCTCGTCCACCAGCATCTTCCATCGTCTGACCTCTTCTCCATTCGCGTACATGTTCACTCTCGCCACAACGCCACCCTCCAACACACATCCTTTCCCCTCTCGGCAGAACCCACTCGCCACGTCATTCCTGTACTCTCCCACAAAGCACTTCTCTCCTCCCTCTCCGAACTCCGTTCGCACCTTCTCGTCGAACTCCACCACCACTCGCTCCATTCGCCCTCCACGATACCACTCGCCGCGCCTTACGCGTCCCTGCTCGTAGATGAAGCACAAGCCGTCCATCGCGGAGAAGTCGGCAGTGTACTTCGCAACCGACAGGATTTCATTCGTCGCCTTGCTTCGCTCCTCCCAGTAGCCCTCCAGCGAGGAGAGTGGATGCAGCACAGACACCTCCCCGCCGTTGGAGCAGCGCACCATCTCGGTTCGATTCCCATCCGCATCGAACTTCTGGACGACGCCCTCTCTCTTCCCATTCACATAACACTCCGTTTGCACAAGCACACCCTCTGGCGTGCGACGCGTGAATGATCCCTCCAGCATGTCATTGCAGAAGAAGCACTCCGCAATGCTGCATCCTTGACGATTCTCCAGCAAGCCGCTTCCCTCCTTCTTTCCGTTCACCATTGTCGTAAACAGAACAAGACCAGGATGCGAAGAGTAGGTAATACTGCATTTCCCGGTATACTGCCCTCCAGGGAGCAGCATTCGTGCATCTCCCTTCTCCGACAGAAAGGAACAATCAGATATGGAACCAGACATAATGTCAGCTTTCTTTGCTGCAAACGCGTGTTGATGGTTTTGACAACGACAGTTACATTCGCACAATCCAGTATCTTCTCCAGTTCCCGAATTACACTGAGGATCACTATTCATTTTGAAATCGAACACGATCATGAGTAACAGTTCTAAATACGTTTGTGGAAAGAAGATCGGAGAAGGGCTTCTCATTCTCGCAGCCTCTCACAGATAGAGCCTTCGGAGTCGTTTACGAAGGATTACGCGCATCAGACAAATCCGTGGTTGCCATCAAGGTCATTTCGTGCATCACAAATCTGCCCTTCCTTGATGAGGAAGCAAAGGCTCTCCATTCTGTGAAATCCGAGTATGTTGTGAAGTACGTGGACGTTGTAGTGGAGCCAAGAGAGGTGTGGGTAAGCCAATTCTTCCCCTGTTCACGAATCAGCTGGTTATGGAGTACTGCAGCAAGGGATCGGTCGGCAACTATCTTCGCAATGTACAGAAGTTGAAGGAGGTGGAGATCCGCGATATTGCTGCCTGCTCTCTATTAGGACTGAACGACCTCCACAAGCAGAGGATCATCCATCGCGTAATTCATTCGTCACTTCTATTAGGGATAGGACATCAAGCCCGACAATCTCCTCTTCGGTGACAATGGTACTGTAAAGCTGGGCGATTTCGGCTTGGCAACGCAGCTGGGCTCCTCCTCGTCTCATCGATCCACCATCTGTGGCACAAACTGCTACATGGCTCCCGAGGTGTTTGACGGAGCGACTTGCTTGAAATCCGACGTCTGGTCGCTGGGCATCACTCTCATCGAGCTGGCAGAGGGAAGGAACCCCTTCGGCGTTTCGACTGCCGCAGCGGCGATGAAGTCGATTTACCTGAATCCTCCGCCTTCTCTCTCCTCCTCTGCGTACTCTCCCGACTTCGTGGACTTTGTGAAGCAGTGTCTGGTGAAGGAGCGGGAGCAGCGCCCCT
>ERZ827156.3572-NODE-3572-length-13857-cov-3.361107_pt1 | contig 13857 bp, 14 predicted proteins | sample MGYA00519919_ERZ827156 | MGnify/ENA primary metagenome ERZ827156 (study PRJEB31778, sample SAMEA3449269) | human gut metagenome | biome: human gut; feature: human-associated habitat; material: faeces | place: United Kingdom | collected 2010/2012 ... | reverse complement strand
ATGGATATACTCGCCTTGGATACGCCGTATTCGGCAGCAAGACCCTTGAGGGTTCTTCCTTCCTCAAGGTGAAGACGAACTATCTTCTTCTTGAATTCTGATTCATAGTGCTTATTCATTTGTGTCATACCTCATTTCCTCCTATGATTATATCATATTAGGTCGAGGTGTTACAACTTTATTATATCACAACAAAATTATGAAATTGTATATCATAAAAAAGATTTGCTTAGCATTGTATTTGAAGCAAATGGATACGTAAGTACTGCAGCATATTCAAATAGATTTTTAAGAACAATTAATATTGACCTTAAAACTTCGTCAGTTATTTCTTTGTCAGATATTTATTTTATCAACGATAATTTTAAAGATTTAGTTAACATGAATTTCCAAGAGCAATTTCCATCTGAAAAACTTAAAGAATGGAATATAAATAAAGAAAACAGATTATATGACAAGTATAAAAATGAACTTTCTTTTGTAATACCTAGTAATCTTCAAGACACGCTGTTAGATGAAAATAGATTTTATTTTTCAGAAAATAAGCTAGTAATATGTGTCGGAGTAGAGCATGCAATGGGAGATTATTTTGAACTTGAGATAGAGTATTCAAAACTTAAAGACCTTTTGAAAACTGATATTAAACCATTTGCATAAATTGATTTTTATACGAAGTAAAAAACATTCAAATCAATTTTTATTCTCTAGGCAATCACATGAACAACAACCTCAAATTCGGTCAGTTCATATCCGAGAAAAGACTTAAGTTATCTATGGAAAGTCAGGAGCTTGCACAGGCGCTTGGAATCTCAAACGCATATTTATCTCAGCTTGAGAAGGGTATTCGTACCCATCCGAGCGCCGAGCTTCTTGACAAAATAGCAAAAATTCTGTGCTTGAATAAAGCGGAAACATTTTTTGATTGTTGACAATTCTTTTTCTATTTATTTCCTCCGTTCTGCATTAAGTGGAACGGAGATTTTTTATCAAAATTAATATAATCTAAGATTAATCAAGAGCTTGTGTATATGATGCACAGGCTCTTTTTTTATGCCCTGACAACGTTAAACGGAAAGGACAACCATGCTTTTAACCGCAAAATGGCTGTGCATAACAGAAAATTACCCATAACCTTCGTTTGATTTCAAATTGAACGGAGGTGAGAGAATGAAGAAAAATACAGTCCGTGTTTACGATACAGTGTCAAAAAAATATGTTGATGTTGAGGTCAGTGAGGAGGTTCGGGTACATTACAACAGAACGCAGTGGAATATTGATGATAACAATAAATCGTTCTATAACCATGAAATTCAGTTTTCAGCGCTGATTGGCGGAAAAGACGGGACATTTGAAAATTTCAGAGAATTCATAAATGAACACGAAGATGTTGAAGAAAAGGCAGTATATAAAGTCCTTATTGAAAGGCTTTATGACTGCCTTATTTTTTTGTCCGAATCAGACCGTGAACTTATTGAAATGCTGTACTTTGAAAATATGACTGAAAGAGAATGTGCTGAGTTTTATGGTATAAGTCAGAAAAATATCAACAAAAAGAAAGCTAAGATTTTGTGCAAGCTTAACAAACTTTTAGAAAAATGAAATTTCAGGGGGTATCAAACCCACGACTTCTCCCCCTATACAAGCGAAAGGAATAATAATTTCTTTCAGGAAACTTGAAAACTGAATATACAGCATCGGGAATACGTTAATCACACGGCTGGTATAAAATCTCGGCAGCCACAGAAGCCATACGCCAAGACCTTGAAAGAGCGAGCGAGAAATATGCGGCTTCAAAATTCAAAATAGCTTTCTGAAATGGCAATGAAACGTGTGAGGATAATGATACTTCCGTCCAGTCACAGCCCCCCTTGGTCGGGGGATCAGGCAATGAGGGCGGCTCTATGAGAACCATAGAGGGATGAGATTTCCATGAGATGAATAAGCTGTTCATCGTTGCCGATGCTCCGCCGTGACGGATGTTGTGAACAAGTATCACGGATTGTCTGAGAAATCAGACGAAGGCAAAATGAATTATTACTGCGGTTTGCAGTTAGCAGACCGCAGTTTATACATACTGGGAGTGATAAAAATGAAAGAAAAAATAAAACATATGCGTGGCTTTTATGGCATAAGAATTTCACCGACTGTTTGCATTTTGCCCAAATGTCATCCTTGCTATGGATGCGTTTGGAATGTGAAAGATACGGATATGCTTTTCTGCCCATTTCAAAGCTGCGTTAAGAATAAGAAAGGTTTTAAAATCCAGGAATCGAGGAATGATAAAAATGGTGATTAAAAGAGGCGATATATTTTATGCCGATCTTGATCCGATAATCGGTTCGGAACAGGGCGGCGTCAGACCTGTTCTGATAGTGCAGAACAATGTCGGAAACAGATACAGTCCAACAGTGGTTGTGCTGCCTGTTTCGTCAACCAAAAAGAATTATCTGCCAACACATATTCACGTTTGCGGTTCGAAAATGCTGCCGAAAGACTCAATTGTTCTTGCCGAGCAGATAAGAACCATAGACCGCAACAGGCTGAAAAGTTATGTTGGTTCGGTTGGATTTGAGATTATGGAAAAGGTTGATAAGGCAGTAAAAATAAGTATTGGAGTTGATAGCGATGCCTAAATTCGGACAGGCAGAATTTGCTGATTTTATCACAAAAACTTTTGTGATAAACAGACTTGAAAAGCTTCTTGCGGAGAATGAAAAAACAAGTCTGAACAGCAAAAATTCAGAGGATATTTACAAGAATTTTTCGTCCTCAAAGGACGCAGCGTAGGGAAGATTAATATGTTAGGATTTATTTTAGGTTCTATATTCGGCGGTACAGTCGGAGTGTTTACAATGTGCCTTTGCATTGCAGCAGGACAAGCGGAAAAGTGTGAAAATCATACAGATTCTAAGGATTAATTTTGTCAGGTCTGGTGATACCATTCTGACAATAAAAATGGTATCCTTGTTGGTGAAGCGGAGGTGATAGTATGTCGACAGTAACAGTGATACAGCCAACCATAACAGAAGAAAAAAGCAGAATTATCCGATGTGCAGCATATTGCAGAGTCAGTTCCGACAGTGAAGATCAGCTGAATTCATTAATGGCTCAGACAAGGTACTATGGTAAGCTTTTTGAAAATTCTGAAACGGAAATATTGGTTGATATTTATGCTGACGAGGGCGTGACCGGTACTTGTGAGGATAAGCGTGAAGAATTTCAGCGTATGATGCAAGACTGCCGAAAGGGTAAAATCGATAGGATTTATACGAAGTCAATAAGCCGTTTCGCTCGAAATACAAAGGATTGCCTGAAAAACATCAGGGAACTGAAATCGCTCGGAGTTACAATATTTTTTGAAAAGGAAAATATAGATACTGCCAATGTAAAAGACGAATTGATGATTACAGTTATGGGTGGTCTGGCACAGGAGGAATCAACTTCAATTTCACAGAATATGCGGTGGAGCGTTCAGAAACGAATGCAGAACGGAACATACAGACTTGCTCGTCCTCCGTTTGGATTTGATATAGTAAACGGAATACTTGAAGTAAATGAGAAACAGGCACAGATTGTCAGACGGATTTTTGAGTGGTATGTAAGCGGACTGGGAACGAAAATGATAGCTGATACTTTGAATGAAAAAAATATTCCGAGCAGCCAGAAACAAAAGTTATGGACAGCAGATGTTGTAAAATACATTCTGAAAAATGAGCGATATACCGGAAATGCAGTGTTTCAGAAAAATTATGTAACAGAAACACTTCCACATGTAAAAAAGCGTAATTACGGAGAAAAACAGAAATATTATGTGGCAAACACCAATCCGCCGATTATCGAAAAAAGTGTTTTTGAAACTGTTCAGAAGATTTTGAAGGAACGGTACAGACCATATTTAAATGACGGACATTTGCTGTCAGGCAGGATTTTTTGTGCAGAATGTGGAACAGCGTACAGATTCAAAAAATGCAGAGAGAAGAGTTACTGGACTTGCCGCAGGCATGATATAAAGTCGGAACTGTGCAAGAATGGTAGGATTCCCGAAAACGATATCTATGCAGCTTTTGTAAGACTGTACAATAAACTGATGTATAATTATAAACAGATTCTTGTGCCACTGCATACTGAATTGCAGAATTTAAAGTTTCGCAAATTTAGCGGAAATACAAATGTTATGGATATTCATAAAGAAATTGCTAAACTAAAGGAACAGAATCATGTCCTCGCAAGACTGAAAACCAAAGGATTTCTTGATAATGCAAAGTATCTTGAGCAAACTGCAGAGCTTAATGCAAAAGTAAATAAAATACAGTCGGAGCTGAAGAAAATCACCCATTTTGACAATGAGGATGAAACTCTTGATCAGATAGAAATGCTTATAGATTATTTTGAAAAGCAAACTGCAATAACCGAATTTGATAAAGTATCATTTGAATTTTTGATTGAGAGAATTGTAGTCATGAATAAGAATGAACTTGAATTTCAGCTTTATAGTGGATTAAAATTTAGGGAGATGATATAATGCCCAAAAACAGAGTAATTCCATTTGGATACTGCATGAGAAACGGTGAGATCACAGTGGACTTTAACGAATCCAAAGCCGTTGCAAGAATCTTTGAAGAATACTTAAATGGCAGCAGTTTACAACAGATAGCAAAGCTAATGGAGTCTGAAAAAGTGCAATATTCTGAGATTTCAGACCGTTGGAACAAGAACATGGTCAAGCGGATAATCGAGAACGAAAAGTACCTCGGTAATGAAAAATATCCACAGATTATTGGTGAAAAATTCTTTACTCAGGCAAATGAAAAAAGAATGCTGAAAGCCACTTCAGTCTGCGTAATTCCGGAAGATTTACAGGAAATAAGAAACCGTACATACTGCTTAGAATGCGGTCACAGACTTTCAAGAATCGGCGGCAGCAGCCGTTATGAAAAGTGGGATTGCCGTAATCCCGACTGTTACAGATTTGAATATCAGCTGACCGATCAGATGATAATCGGAGTAGTTTTGACTGTTCTGAATGCAGCAATTGCGAATCCGAATTTGATTGAAAACAACGGCGAAATAAGTACATATTCTCCAACTGCCGATATAATTAGAAAACAAAATGAAATTAATCAAATGTTGGATTCCACACAGGTGGATTTTGACAGAATCAAGTCCGAACTTTACAGGCTTGCAGAGATGAAATACGATTGCTGTACTTACAATGATAATCCGCAAAAAACAAAGCAGTTATTGGATCTGCTTGAAAATCAGAAACAATTAAATACTTTGGATATAGGCTTATTTAAGTCCTGCGTAAACAGGATTTGGATAAGCCATTTTTGTACCATAGAGGTTGAATTTATAAATGGAATAAAAATCAAAAATATAACGGAGAGGAATAATAAAAATGACCACAGCATCAAATGTCAGGATAATTCCTGCGAAAGCACAGACGGAAATAAGCCGCAGTAAGTATCAGCAGCTGAGGGTTGCAGCGTATTGCCGTGTCAGTACAGAACAGGAAGAACAGCAGAATTCATATCAGGTTCAGATTGCGTACTACACCGATTTAATTAACAGAAAAAAGGAGTGGTCACTCGTTGGAATTTTCGCCGACGAGGGTATATCGGGAACTCAGACGAAGAAAAGAACTGAGTTCAACCGTATGATTCGTATGTGCAAAAACAAGAAAATCGACCTTGTTATTACAAAGTCAATATCCAGATTTGCCAGAAATACCGTGGATTGCCTTGAATATGTAAGACAGCTTAAAAATCTCGGAATCGGTGTGATTTTTGAGAAAGAAAATATCAATACGCTGACCATGACTTCGGAATTTATGATTGCATTATACGGCAGTTTTGCACAGGCAGAGAGCGAGTCAATCAGTAAAAATGTAAGCTGGGGAAAAGAAAAAGCATATCGTGAAGGAAAGGTTCAGTTTCAGTATCAAAATTTGTTGGGATATAGAAAAGGGACTGACGGTAAGCCTGAAATTGTGCCTGAAGAAGCGGAAACAATAAAACTGATATATAAGCTTTTCCTTGACGGATACAGCATGACGAATATAAAGAAAACGCTTGAAAGTAAAGGGATCTTAACTGCAAAAGGCAAGAAAGTCTGGAATGAATCGCTTATAAGCAGTATTTTGAAAAATGAAAAATATGTCGGTGACGCACTCCTGCAAAAGACATATACGCTTGACTGCATTACTCATAAAGTAGTTAGAAATCATGGCGAACGCCCGATGTATCTTGTAACCGATCACCATGCTCCGATAATTGACAGGGATACATATAATCGGGTTCAGCAGGAACTTGCAAGAAGAAGTTCCAAGCGTAAAATAAGCTCAAAAACTACAACTGAGCAAGGCAAATATTCAAGTAAATATGCACTTTCAGAATTGCTTATATGCGGTAATTGTGGTACTCCATACCGTAGAACAACTTGGTCAGCAAGGGGCAAAAAGCAAATAGTTTGGCGATGCATCAGTCGTCTGGAACACGGTAAAAAATACTGTCCCGACTCGCCCACGATAAAGGAAGAACAGCTGCACAAAGCCATAATTCACGCAATAAATAATTATTACTCCTGCCGAAATGATATCGCAAGAATTCTCAAGGCAAATATCGGAACGGTTCTGGAATGTCAGGGACAGGAAGAAATTATAAGTATTGAAAACAGACTAAAAGAAATTGATGCGGCGAGAAATGATTTGATAAGTCTGATTGCATCGGGCGGCTGTGATGAGGAGAAGCTTGACAGCGAATTTGAAAAGCTGTATCAGGAGGAACAGCAGTTTAATGAACGTCTTGAAATATTAAAATCCCAGAATAAAACATCCGCCGAAACTCAGGCAAAACTTGATAAAATAATGGACATGATTGAGCATGAAAAGTTTGAATTAGAAACTTTTGATAATGTGCTGATACGCAAATTAATAGAGTGCATAAAAGTGCTGAACAAGGCTGAAATATTGGTTATTTTCAAGGGCGGTTATGAAGTAAAAATTGATATTGAATAATTTTAAAAAAACAGCTTGCAAATAGACTTTGCAGGCTGCTTTTAGTTGGGAGGGAGATAATTTGTCAGGAAATTTCGAGGGCATTAAAACGCAGAAATATGGTGTGGAAGTAGAGTGCACAGACTTAACAAGGGCTGATGCGGCAAAGGCAATATCAAAGATTTTAGGCGGTTCTCCGGAACATTTGGGCGGAAGCTATGATAAATATAACATTCGTGACAGCAAAGGCAGAAAGTGGTCTGTGGTTTATGATTCAAGCATCAGATGTGTTGACAAAAGCGGCTGTTCTGCATCGAGAAATTATGCTGTCGAACTGGTCACTCCTGTGCTGGAATATGAGGATATGCCGTTACTTCAGGAAGTTGTTCGTGCGGTAAGAAAAGCAGGAGGCGTGACCGGAGCGGAGTATCAGGCAGGAATTCATGTCCACATCGACGGAGCGCCTTATACCGCCCAAAGTCTGCGGAATCTGGTGAACATATTTGCAAGCAAGGAAAATTTCCTTTTCGATATGCTTCAGGTGTCACCGCTGCGCGAAACTTACTGCCAGAAGGTAGACAGAGACTTCCTTGAAAAACTGAATAAGCAGAAACCGAAAACTATTGAGGAAATTCAGAGGTTATGGTACAACGGCGATATGAACGAGGTTCACCATCACTACTCATCAACACGTTATCGAGCCTGTAATTTACACAGTTTTTTCGCCAACGGTAACTGGGAAATGAGAGCCTGTAACAGTACACTTCATGCCGGTGTTATAAGGTCTTATGTGACGCTTGCACTTGCAATTTCCAATGCTGCGCTTACTAAAAAATTCTGTTCTCCGCATATTTCAGAGAGTGAGAATCTGAGGTACAGCGCAAGGGTATGGCTTATAAATTTAGGTCTCAACGGAGAAGAATATAAAAATTGCCGCAAGCACCTGATTTCTCATCTTGAGGGCAATATCGCTTGGCTTCACCCAGAAGATGCGATCAGGCAGAGGGAAAGGCTTAAAGCCGAGAGGATCGCCGCCCGTGAACAGCGTGCCGAACCTGTGAGGGAGGTTCGGCAGCAACCCAACAACGTACCTGCTGAGGTAGAAGAACCCCAAGAAAACGAGCGTGAGCCGATTTTTGAGGATATAGAACGGGAAGAAGCATTTGAGATGACTATGTAACGGAGGGAAAAATGAGTAAGAAACAATTATATATCGCTTATGGTTCAAATATAAATTTGGAGCAAATGGCATATCGATGTCCGCATTCAAAAGTTCGGTCCTGTATCCCTGTTCCGAGAGGATCTCCTTGGCCAGATAGGTGACCGCTATCCCTTCCGCCCAATTCGCATAGGCGATGCGGATTTTCTTGTCGGATATGTTACCGCACGAGAAGAATATCGTGACGGCCAGCAGGGTCGTGAAAAGTATCGTTCTGTTTCTCATAATCATTCTGTCTTTTATTATATGTGTCATTCCTTTTGTTTTTTTCGAGCCATTCCCTGCGTGATCCGGTCAAGTACGATCGCCAGTATCACGACGGCAATACCCCCCTCAAATCCCATGCCTATCTTCATCTGGGTGATACCTATCAAGACCACTTCCCCCAGGCCTCCGGCTGAGATCATGGCGGCTACCACCACCATGGAGAGCGACATCATGAAGGTCTGGTTGATACCGGCGAGAATGGTGGGTAATGCCAATGGCAGCTCCACCTTGAACAGGAGCTGGCTGGGAGTGGCCCCGAAAGAGCGGGCGGCTTCCACCACGTTCTTCGGCACCTGCCGGAGGCCCAATGCGGTGAGCCTCGCTACCGGAGGCAGGGCGAAAATGATCGTGGCGAAGGCTCCCGGTACCGTTCCCAGTCCGAAAAATAGCACCGCTGGTATCAGATAGACAAAGGCCGGCATGGTCTGCATGCAGTCAAGCACCGGCTGCAAGATATTGTTGCAGCGTCCGCTGCCTGCCATCCAGATCCCCAAGGGGATTCCCAGCAGCAGCGCCATGCCGGTGGAGGAGAGTACCAGGGCCAGGGTCTGCATGGTCTCCTCCCAGAATCCCATCCCGTAAATGAGCGACAGCCCCAGGAGGGTGAAGATCCCTGTCCCCCTGCCACTCTTGTATAACGCCAGGAAAGTGAGTATCGCGATGGTTATGTAAAAAGGTATCCCGAGCAGGACGCACAGTATCCCGTCGATAACACCTTCCACTCCCAGACTCAGCAGGTCAAAAAACGATGCGCCGTGCTCAGTCAGCCATTCCACGGCCATTTCTATATATTCTCCTATATTTATCATAATTCTATTGCGTTTTGAATGATTTCATTGATTTCTTCCTTGTCTTTTCCCGTCACCTCGATAATGAGCGACGAGAGCGGTACCATTCCCTCGAACTCCCGTTTCTCGTTGACCACCCAGATGGGCGAGTTGGTCTTCGTCATCAGGGGGAGTATGTCCTCCACCACGGTATCGCCCAATATGGAGTGTACCTCTTTCCTTACGATAGAGTCGATGTTCAGGATACGCTCCTTCCTTAATTGGAGAAGTTCCTTCAGATGGACCTCGCCTACCAGTATGCCATCCGGATCCACTACGGGCAACACGGTTATTTTACGTTCTCTCATCTTCCGGATCAGGACCTCCGGTCCCTCTTTTCCCTGCCTTGCCACCATAGGCTTGTCCACCATGATGGATGCGGCGGTGATAATCCTGCTGCGGTCCACGTTCTCCACGAAACACCTCACGTACTTATTGGCGGGATCGGTCAGGATCTCCTCGGAGGTACCGATTTGCTGTATCTCCCCGTCACGCATGATGGCGATACGGTCACCGAGCTTGACAGCCTCCTCCAGGTCATGCGTGATAAATACGATGGTCTTTTTCACCTTCGACTTGCAAGGCCAGCAGCTCGTCCTGCATCTGTACCCGTATCAGCGGGTCCAAGGCGGAGAAGGCCTCGTCCATCAGCAGGACTTCCGGATCATTCGCTAAGGCACGTGCCAGTCCCACCCGTTGCTGCATGCCTCCGGACAGCTCGTTGACCATCAGGTCGGCGTATCCGTCCAGCCCGACCAGACGCATGCTTTCCGCCGCCTTTTGCTCGCGTTCCCTCTTTTCCTGGCCTTGAAGCTCGAGTCCGAAAGCGATGTTCTGCAATACGGTATAGTGGGGCATCAGCCCGAAATGCTGGAAAACCATCGCCAGCTCCTTCCGGCGCAGGGAACGCAACCGTTCATCCGGAACTCCGGCGATATCCTCCCCGTTAATCAGTATCTCACCGGAAGTGGGCCTGTTCAAGCGGTTGATACACCTGAGCAGGCTTGACTTGCCGCTTCCCGAAAGTCCCATGATCACGAATATCTCACCTTCCCGGACAGAGAGGCTCGCGTTGTTCACGGCAACCGTACATCCGGTCTCCTTCAGGAGCTCACTTTTACTTTTCCCTTTTTTCAGCATCTTGAAAGCCTTGTTCCTTTCAGAGCCGAAAATCAAATACAAATCCTTGATCTCAATTTTATTTTTATCCATAATCCTTTAAAAATAATATCCTATGTTTATATTAAACCTGACATTCCAGTTGTCTTCCGTTCCACCGGCAAAGGCTTCGTCCCATACGTCGCCAAGCCATGCGTGATTCCTCCCCACGGCATAGTCGATGTAGGTGAAGACCTTTCCTATCGCCAAAGAACACCCCGTCACGTTCTCCAGGCTGTCATTAAACCCGGCGACGCGTTTGTTGAGTAGGCTGAAATCATTGTACAGGCAGATATCGTCCAGAAACCACTTGTTCACGGGGATCCGGTAGGACAATGACACCGTATATATATCCGCCCTGGAGGCGATCCGGTAAGACGACCCGTAAGCCGCCATCGTCACCACACTTCTGTCTTCCCCTGGAGCCCGCACGGGTCTGAGATTATAGTTGGTATACTGCATTTTAAGGTTCCACCGCCGATAGTCGGCTACGTAGTGCAGGGCAAAAGCGGTACGGAGTCCTGTCTTTCGTGTGTCCATATTATACAAACCTCCCATAAGAACCGAACCTCCGAGTTGATGTCTCCACAAGTTTCCGAAATGATATACCACCCGGATATTGCCCTGATGCGCCTCCTTATCGCATCCGGCGATGTCATAGGCATAGCGGCTGGCGGACAGTTCCGAGTCTCCTCCGGTCCCGGAAAGGTCGGCGTTCTGGAAATAGGCGAGCGACAACTCCCAGCGGTCCTTATGGAAGAGGTATTTTATCCCCATGTCCGCATCGTCCTCAAGACCGGCATAATAGTTCAGGTTGAAGAAATAATTGTTACCCGTATAAGGCAGGACACCGAAAGGGACCGTTGTCAGGCCTATCTGTAACCGGTGTGAATCATTGAAACGATAGCCTATCCAACCTTCCCTGAGCATGCCGCCTCCCGAGGAAGAGGGATAGAAGCGGTAATCCACCGCTAAATCGATTTTTTTATAGGAAGCGTTCACGTTCAGACGGAGCACGTCGAAGTCGAATTCTCCGCCACGATTCCGGCTTTCCGGTTTCCAGTCTGAGTAATTGTAGTTGAACCGGAGTGCGCCTCCTATTTTTAACCTCGGTTTTTCCTGCGCTGTCACAGGCAAAATGATATTTATCGCCAAAAGGAATGGCAATAGCAAACTTTCTTTATATCGCATAAAGTCACGTTTTGGCAAGGCATTTATCCAATACCTTGCAATGGTTTATAAAATGATTTTCTTAAAGCAGGCCCTGCGTAATTTCTAAGAGAGGATGAAAAGTTATCCAATGCGTAAAATAGAACTAAATGTACTTAAAAAGTAGTTGGTTTTCGCCTGCGAACTTTTGCAAAGTTAAGAAAAGCAAATGAATATACCAAATTTAACCCAAGAGAACCCTTGAAAATGTGGGACCGAGCTTTTAAAAATGCAAGAAAACCGGCAGCCCCCGTTCTTTCCACTAACCCTGTAATGTTTTCGACATTATCTCGCTACAGAAAACATATATTTTAATATTGACACGTAAGACATAGTCTATAAACCAAATCTCTTGATTCATACTAAACATGGCGGAAAGTATCTGACTCTTCTCAGATTCATTTGATAAACGTTCCGTTCCTCAATTCTTCGAAAGATTCTCGCAGCTCCTCGTGGGTATTCATGACGATGGGACCTCCCCAGGCGACCGGTTCCCTCAAAGGACTGGCGGCGAGCAGGAGAAAACGTGCGCCTTCCGCTCCGGCCTTCACAACCACGGGCTCATGTGTCCTTTCTCCAGGAGCGGAAACGGAATATAATATGGCGCACCCCTTATCCTCGATCGACCGTTGTTCCGGATCGGGGATAAGCGAGCCTTCCAGTAAATAGATAAATAGTGTCTCATTATTGTGGGCCTCCTCGTAGCTCCATAAAATGCCGGCAGGCAAGGTTATGTCCAGATATGTAACCCGGGCGTGCGAACCGTTCAGAGCCCCCGTATCCCCTGATAACAACCGGATAGGATACGGACGGTCGCTTTATCGGCCACCACCGGGATATCGGTTAACGAGATATCTCTATATGTAGGTGGCACCATCTTTTTCGTAGCGGGCAGGTTTACCCACAACTGGCACCCGAGCAGCCTTTCCGAAGGCTGCGGCATCTCCTTGTGGAGTATCCCGGATCCGGCGGTCATCCACTGACAGCCCATAGAGCGGATCACCCCCTTGTTTCCCAGGCTGTCCTCATGCGCCATTGTTCCGCTGACTAAATAGGTTACGGTCTCTATTCCACGATGAGGATGCCAGGGAAATCCCTTTATATAATCCTGAGGATTGGTGGAGTCAAAACCGTCAAGCATCAAGAACGGATCGAAATCCTGTATCGTCCGATCCCCCAATATACGGCGCAGACGCACACCCGCCCCGTCAACTGCGTTCCGTCCCCTTACAATTCGGGTCACTTTTCTTTGTCTCATATTGCTGTCATTTCAATATTAATTATCCTTTCTCTATTCATGTGTGAATTCACAGTCCACAATAATCCGTATATCGTCTGCAATCATGGCCGGAACAAACTTAAGACCGAGATCAAACTCTGAGCGTTTGATTTTGCCGCTAAGACGAACGCCTACTGTGTCTTTTTAGATACGGGACTCTTCCTCTTCCCTATCAGTAGTACTTCCAGCTCTATCCTTTGGGTAACCCCGTGAAGTGTAAGGTCTCCATATATTTTTCCTTTCCTGGTCTTCTCCATCTTTATCTTTGTACTTTTAAATGTCATTAGGGGAAAGACCTCCACATTAAAAAAATCTGGAGAACGCAGATGGTTGTCCCGTGCCACCACGCCCGTACTTATACTCGTGGTCTGCACTTCCGCCAGGATATGCGTATTCTTATAATCGTCATTTGCCTGCCTTACAGAGATGTCAAAATCCGAGAAATATCCGCTGACAAAGGAGAGCCCCGCATGTTTCACCTCAAAACCGATACGAGTATGATCGGGATCATCCTTCCATATGGCAGCCAGTGCACTGAGGTTGGTAGTTATCATAAATAAATAATAACAAGATGAAAATTAGTGCTATCATAAATCAAATAACATTTTTGAAAGGCGTATATTATTCCATCTGGTTTCAGGAGAATAAACCCGCCTTCGTTTTTATAGTCCTTCCGACCATATCATTCCTTAAGGGTCTCAACGAAGAAAGAACCATTATCCAACAATCCCTGGACAAACACAGGAACAGTCTCCTTACGCTCCCAGTCCCTTTGCAGTTCACAGATATACTGGGTTACGGAAGTCAGCCGAACTCCGGCCTGCTCCATCCGTCTGAGGGCCGTTTCATGAGCCAGCCTGGATGTTCCGCCGACAGCGTCAACAATAGTATATACTTCATAGCC
>ERZ827156.3569-NODE-3569-length-13866-cov-5.097314_pt1 | contig 13866 bp, 10 predicted proteins | sample MGYA00519919_ERZ827156 | MGnify/ENA primary metagenome ERZ827156 (study PRJEB31778, sample SAMEA3449269) | human gut metagenome | biome: human gut; feature: human-associated habitat; material: faeces | place: United Kingdom | collected 2010/2012 ... | reverse complement strand
GTTCGGGATCGCCCGCCAGCGAATCGAGATACAGATACAGCGGCATCAGCTCGCGGAAGCCCGCGAGGACTTCGTCTTTGAGCTCCGGTGTGAACAGCACGCCTTCGGGATTGTCGTCATAGCCGACGGCGATATTTTTCGCGTTGTACCACGGGTTCAGGAGCTTGCCGACGTCGCCCTTCGGGCGCTTGAACTGCTCGCCGGAGAGCGTGAAGCGGGATTTATTCAGCTTGCGCACGAGCTTTTCAAGCCTTTTGGGGTCGGTCTCGATGCGGCGGCGGAGCTTGGACATCGTGGCGGGGGAGGCGTCCCAGTAGCCGCAGCCATAGCTGAAGTAGTTCGGTGCGAGCTCGAAATACAGCGCGGGGACGCCCTCGAAGCGCTCGTGCGGGCGCTCGATCGTGAACCACAGGTGGTCCTTATATGGGCCGCGGCCAAAGAGACGGCGAGCGTCGCGGTAGATGCGGCAGACGTGCAGCTTGAGCGACTGCTTGGGATATGCCGCGGCGATCGCGTCGAACAGTTCGCTGCCGAGCTCGCGCATCGGCCGGTCAACGAGCGCGAGGAACTGCTCCTTTCGCGGCAGGAACCACTCGCGGTTGTTGTTGAATTTGATGCCCCAGAGGAACTCGACGGCCTCGGGCGTAAAACCTTGAAACATGATCCACCTCAAAGAAAAATTTGCAACGATGGCAGTATACCACCGAAAACGCGAAAAAAACAAGAGGGATCTCGCACCAGATCCCTCTTGTCTCAGAGGAGCACCGTCCTGTTTTTACCCAAAAACAGGAACAGAAAAAAGCAAAGTTACTTTGTGGCGTGGTCGACCGAGTACATGTGCTCGATGAGGTCGAGCACCTTGTTGGAGTAGCCGATCTCGTTGTCGTACCAGCTCACGACCTTGACGAACGTATCCGTCAGGGCGATACCGGCCTTGGCGTCGAAGATGGACGTGCGCGTATCGCCGAGGAAGTCGGAGGAAACGACCGCCTCGTCGGTGTAGCCGAGGATGCCCTTCAGCTCGCCCTCGCTGGCCTTCTTCATGGCGACGCAGATCTCATCGTAGGTGGTGGGCTTCTCGAGGTTGACGGTCAGGTCAACGACGGAGACGTCCAGCGTCGGAACGCGCATGGACATACCGGTCAGCTTGCCGTTGAGCTCGGGAATGACCTTGCCGACCGCACGGGCTGCGCCGGTGGAGCTGGGGATGATGTTCGCGGTAGCCGCGCGGCCGCCGCGCCAATCCTTGAGAGAGGGACCGTCCACCGTCTCCTGTGTGGCGGTGACCGAGTGGATGGTCGTCATCAGGCCGTCCTTGATGCCGAAGTTCTCATGCAGGACCTTGGCAATGGGGGCGAGGCAGTTGGTGGTGCAGCTCGCGTTGGAGACGAACTGCATATCGCTGGTATAGTTCTTATGGTTCACGCCCATGACGAACATCGGGGTGTCGTCCTTGCTCGGCGCGGACATGACGACCTTCTTTGCGCCGGCGGCGATGTGACCGGCAGCCTTTTCCTTCGTCAGGAACAGGCCGGTGGACTCGACGATATACTCCGCGCCGAGCTTGCCCCACTTCAGGTTCGCGGGGTCTCTCTCGCTGAACACGGGAATGACCTGACCGTTGACGACCAGCGCGTTCTCGCGGCTTTCGATGTCAGCCTTGCAGCGGCCGTGCATCGTATCGTACTTGAGCATATAGGCAAGGTAATCGGCAGGGCACAGATCGTTGATGCCGACCACGTCGATCTCGGGATGCTCGAGGCAGGCACGGAACACCATACGGCCGATACGGCCAAAGCCGTTGATACCGATTTTAATAGACATAAAATGCGCTCCCTTTCGTTTTTACGGAATATATCAAATGTATGGCACATTTGGTATTATAGCATACTCTTTTCCAAATGCAAGTGTTTTTTTCAAAAATTTTTCCTTTACACGAAAGTTCTTGTATTTTCGACAGGAGTTTGGTATTCTACTTATTATCTCACATTGCGCTCATCGCGCTGCGGTACTTTTTTCCACACGAAAATCGCGCCGTCCTGCAAAGGATATGAACAGCTTTCCCAAAGGAGGCGCACTTTATGATGCCGCTTGACGAAAAAGACCTCCAGCTTCTGGCCGAGGTCCTGCCGAACGTTTCGGCCCAGCTCCGCTCCTCGATGGCGAACGTGTTTGCCGCGGCGAACCGTCTCGCGCCGGCGGAAGCGCGTGAGGCCGACCCCATGCTGGATAAAAATGCAGCCATTCTCACGATGAGCTGCCATCAAATGCTGCGTCTGGTCGGCAACCTCTCCGCCGCGAGCGAGCTGGTGCAGGGCGGACGCTTCCGGCTGTGCAATGACGATATCGTCGGCTTCTGCCACGCGCTCTGCGAGCGTGCCGAGCCGCTTTTCGCGCTGCGCGGCGTCGCGCTGCGCTTTTCCGCCAGCCACGAGAGCCACGTCATCGCATTCAACGCCCCCATGCTCGAGCGCGCGCTTTTGAACCTGCTCTCCAACGCGCTGAAATTCACGCCGGAGGGCGGCACGGTCAGCGTGCGCGTCAAATGCGGCGAGCGCCATGTTCAGCTCACCGTGGCCGACACGGGCCGCGGCATCGAGCCGGAGCGCCTTGCCCACATCTTCGAGCGTTATCTGGATACGGACCGCCTCGACCCCGCGCCGCCGCACGGTCTCGGCGTCGGGCTGTCCCTCTGCCGCCGCATCGCGCAGGGCCACGGCGGGATGCTCGTGGCGGAATCCGCTGTCGGCAAGGGCACGGCCTTCACGCTCTCGCTGCCCAACGCCCGCTCGACGGATCTGTCGCTGTCCGACCGCCGCTTTGACTATGCCGGCGGCTTCGACCATGTTCTCATGGAGTTGAGTGACGCGCTGCCGAGCCGCGCGTTTCTGCAAAAATACCTGGATTGAGGGAGCGGCACGCATGGCAAAGAAGGTTTTAGTCGGTATGTCGGGCGGCGTGGACAGCGCCGCCTGCGTCCTCCTGCTGCAAAGGCAGGGCTATGCTGTTTCCGGCGTCACGCTGCAGCTGCACCATTATAAGGACCGTCCCGGCACCTGCGGCAGCGCCGACGACATCGAGGAGGCCGCGCGCGTCGCCGCGCAGATGGGCATCTCCCATCAGGTGCTCGACCTGTGCGACCTTTTCCGCCGCGAGGTCATGGGGCATTTTGTCTCGGAATACTGCGCGGGCCGCACCCCGAACCCCTGTCTGGACTGCAACCGCGAGCTGAAGTTCGGCGCGATGCTCGACTGGGCGCTCGACCACGGCTTCGACTATGTTTCCACCGGGCACTACGCCCGCGTCGGCTTCGACGCTGCGTCGGGCCGTCACCTGCTCCTGCGCGGCGTGGACGCGCACAAGGATCAGAGCTATGTGCTCTACCAGATGACGCAGCGCCAGCTCGCGCATCTGCTGCTTCCCGTCGGCGAATACAGCAAGCCGGAGATCCGCGCCCTCGCCGCAGACTTCGGCCTTGAAAACGCGCAGAAGCCTGACTCGCAGGACATCTGCTTCGTCCCCGACGGGGACTATGTGCGCTTCCTGCGCGAGTTCGGCGGCGTCACGCCCGAGCCGGGCGACTTCGTTGATACGAGCGGCCGCGTCCTCGGCCGGCACCGCGGACTGGTCGCCTACACCGCCGGTCAGCGCAAGGGTCTCGGCGTGAGCGCCGACCGCCCGCTCTACGTCCTTTCCAAGGACGCGAAGCACAACACCGTGCTCCTCGGCGACGACGCGGAGCTATTTTCCTCCGCCCTGCTCGCCTCGCGCGTGAACTGGATCATTACGCCGCCCGCAGAGCCGCTGCGCGTCACCGCCAAAACGCGCTATTCCCAGCGCGAAAGCGCCGCGACCGTCACGCCGCTGGACGGCGGCGCGGTCCGCGTGGACTTCGACGAGCCTCAGCGCGCCATCACCGCGGGGCAGGCCGTGGTCTTTTACCGCGGCGACGTTGTCGCCGGCGGCGCGACCATTGACAAGGCTCTATAAAAACGAAAAACGCTCCGCCTGCGTTCCTTCCCTGAAACGCGCGGAGCCTTTTCTCACTTACCGTTCGCTGACGAACCAGTCGTCCACAAAGATCATGTCGTCCACATCGCCGCGGACGCCCTGCCACTCTCTCATGCTCTCACCTCCCCGTGCCATACCATGCAGTATATGCGCGCGGCGGCGAAAGGTTGCACGAAAAAGGGCATTTGGGCAAAAGGAAACCATTGGTTGACAAAACGAAACACCCGGTTGGTGGCGCAAAACGGCTGTTTTTGCTAAGCTGATGCCATCAAAGCAAAGGAGAAAGCGCCCATGAAGCTATGTGAAAAACTCTATGAGCTCCGCCGCGCGGCGGGCCTCTCGCAGGAGGAGCTGGCCGAAAGACTGAACGTCTCCCGTCAGGCCGTCTCCAAGTGGGAGAACGGCGCCGCCCAGCCCGAGCTGAGCAAGCTCGTGGAGCTCAGCCGTCTCTACGGCGTGAGCGTCGATGAGCTTTTGAGCCTTGAGGAGGCGGAAAAGGGTGACGCCAAGGCCGCCTCGTCTGTCGACGCTTCCACGCCCGCGCCCGCGCAGGAGACCCTTGCCGCGCCGAAGAAGGTCCGCCGGCAAAAGCTCCTTCTCGGCGCGGCGGCGGTCTGCCTCGCCCTCGCCGTCGGTCTGGCACTCTACAATAACCACCGCGTCAAGCAGCTCGAGCGGCAGGTCGGCTCTCTGCAATCACAGATCATGAGCGTGCAGTCCAGCCTTTCCTCGCAGATCGCGGGCATCAGCAGCTCCGTGCGCGAAGCGATGGAGGAGAGCGCCACGCTGACCGCGCAGTTCGACTACACGGTCAAGCGCTTCGACCTGGACGCCTACACCTGCACGGTTGCCTTCGCCCTCCAGCCCAAGACGGTGCAGGACGATCTTGCCGTCTCCCTCCGTCTCCGCTCCCTTGCCTCCGACGACGGAACGACCGCCGTCGAGCTGGTCCGCGACGAGTACGACGTCTACCGCGGCGAAGCCGTGCTTTCGATGAACGATGATGGCTTCGAAGCCACCGCCGCCTACGATACCGGCGGCGAGCGCCAGCTCGAGACGATCCGCGACCTGCCCGGCTTCGCCAACGAGGCGCTGCCGAAGCTCTATGAGGATCTTTCCTTCGGCTACGGCTACAGCCAATCCTATTCCAGCTCGGTCATCCGGTGCAGCGTCAAGGGCTGGGAGGACCCCGAGGACCACCGCACCGCGGACCTCTACCTCGGCGCTTATGATGCCGACGTCCGGTCCGCGTGGCTCGACTATCTGGTGGACGGAAAGAGCGCGGCGCAAAGCACGCTCAAATTTGTGGAGGCCGCCGGCGACGAGCGCTCCGCCGTGCTGTGGTGGATCAGCGACATTCCCGATGAGAGCACCGCCGGCGTCTACAGCATCTATGGCGCAGAGGGCGTGGAATTTGGCCTTTCCTACGGTGCGGAGCTGCAGGTCGTATTCCATGCGGAGCTGACCGACGGCACGCGGCTCTCGGCGATGCTCACGCGCGAGATAATGCCCTCCGCCAACAACAGCGCCGACGGCGAGAGCGAAGGACCGGCAATGCCCATTGTCCTCACGAAGGATTGATCCGTTCAGGGAACGCCGCCCGCGGGCGGCGTTCTTTTTTGCGCCGCTCGCGCCAAAGCGTCCAGGAAACGCGCCGCAGCCGTCCGAAATTTTGACGGAAAAAGGGCTTGCAAAGCCCTCGCGTTGTGCTATGATGAGGCCGAAACGAAGCGCGCGACGCGCGCATTTCCGAAAGAGAGGATGAGGAGAGCTTGTTGGAATTTTTAGAGCAGGAGCACATCAGCCCCGCGCTGCTCGACGGCGTCCGCGCCTACCGCGCACAATACCCCGCCGAGCCGGCGCTGCAGGGCCGCATCCCGCAGCCGCGCTATCATTATTATGGGAAAGAGGTCTGGGAGGCCGCCATCGCCGCGCTGCTGTGCGGCGAGAACCTGCTGCTCGCCGGCAGCAAGGCGACCGGCAAGAACGTGCTGGCCGAAAATCTGGCGCAGGCCTTCGGCCGCCCCGCGTGGGACGTTTCCTTTCACGTCAGCATGGACGCCGCCGGGCTCATCGGCATGGACACCTTTGAAAACGGACAGGTGACCTTCCGCCCCGGCCCCGTCTACCTCTGTGCGAAGCACGGGGGCTTCGGCGTGCTCGACGAGATCAACATGGCCAAAAATGAGGCTCTTGCCGTGCTGCACGCCGCGCTGGACTTCCGCCGCGCCATCGACGTCCCCGGCTACGACCGCGTAACGGTCGCCCCCGCCGCGCGCTTCATCGGCACGATGAACTACGGCTACGCCGGCACGCGCGAGCTGAATGAAGCGCTCACCTCGCGCTTTGTCGTCATTCAGATGCCGCCCATCGCGGAGGACGGTCTGGACCGTCTGCTCGGCGAGGAGTTTCCCACGCTGGAAAAAAAGTACCGCGGACAGCTCGTGCAGCTCTTTCTCGACCTGCAAAAGAAGTGCGGGAGCGCGGAGATCTCCTCCAAGGCGCTCGACCTGCGCGGGCTTCTGGACGCGCTGCGCCTGATCCGCCGCGGCGTGAGTGCCGGTACGGCGCTCGACATGGGCATCACCAACAAGGCCTTCGACGCCTACGAGCAGAGCCTCATCCGCGACGTTATCGCCGCGCGCATCCCCGCGAAGCTCGACCGCAGCCGCCTGTTCACCGACTGATATGGAAACCGACAGCTACAGCGCCAACCAGCGCCGCGCCATCAATCTGGTCTGGACCGCCTGCGGCGACTATCAATTTGAGCCGCAGTTCCTCGCCCTCAAGGCCGACGGCACGCCGGACTTCTACATGAACTGCGTCATCGGTCTGGTCCGCAAGTGGCTGGGCGACGAGATGCCGCGCCGTCTCTTCGCCCTTTGGGCGGACGACACGCGGCGCTCCGCGTTCGACGACCTCGCGTGGCTCGCGCTGGAAAACGCCGTCTATGAAAAGGAGCTTCCCGTCCGCCCCGTGCTCACGGAGCTGCGCCGCGCCCACGCCGCAGAATTTTTTGCCTCGGAATATCAGCTCTCGCGGCAGGAGTGGATGGACAAGAACCAGCTCGTCTATTCGCTCCAGTCCGCCCGCTGGAGATCTGTCCTTGGGCAGAAGCCGCCGCTGCTCGCCCCGTGGGAAAAGGGACTCTCCGAGGCCCTCGCCTGCCCGGGCACGCTCGACGCGGACGATCTGGAGGCCGCCGTCCGCGCGGCGTTTGAGAAATACCTGCAATTTGACGGCACGCCCCATAAAAAATCACCGTTCCGCCTTCATTTCAGCGACCGCTGGGCGCCGCTGCTCACCAAGCTCCTGCCGGTCGAGATCGTCCGCACCGACGAGCTGACCGTCGGCCGCTCCGCGGTCGCCGGCGAGAACGGCATGGTGCGCGCGTCCAACGCGCTGCGCGCCCAGCTTCGCTCGAACGAGCGCGAAGCGGAGGATCACGACTACATCGAGCGCTGCTTCGGCCGCAGCCTCTATTCCCCGCAGGCGCTCGCGCGCATCGAGCAGCGCTGCTGCACCGGCGATCACCTCGGTTGCCATCTCTGGTTCACCCGCGGCGAGCGCGTGCCGGGCCAGCCCATGCGCGCCGACACGCAGCGTCTTTTCGAGCAGGCTGCCGAGCAGGCCAAGCGCAACCGCGCCGCCTACGTCCGCGACAGCGCACTGCATCAGAACGCTCTCCTGCGCCTGACGGAGCAGATCCGCAACTGTATGCTCATCCATCAGCAGCCCGAGGACATCCTCGCCCGCGAGGGGCGGCTGGACGGTACGCGCGTCTGGCGCGCACCGGTGCTGCACGACAGCCGTGTCTTTCTCCGCAAGGATGAGGAGAGCCGCGCGGGCTTCACCGTCGACCTGATGCTCGACGCCTCGGCCTCGCGCCTGCACTGTCAGGAGAGCATCGCCATTCAGGGCTATCTTCTCGCCAAAAGCCTTGTCTCCTGCGGCATTCCCGTGCGCGTGACCAGCTTCTGCAGCCTGCGCGGCTACACGGTGTTGCGCGTTTTGAAGGATTTCGGGGACAAAAACGGCGAGCATCGCGTGTTCGACTACTTTGCCGCGGGCTGGAACCGCGACGGTCTGGCTCTGCGCGGCATGGGCGAGCTGATGAAATCGGCTCCCGCGGACAAGCACCTGCTCATTCTGCTCACCGACGCCAGCCCGAACGACAGCCACAAAATTCTCCCGAGCGGCAAAATTCCGCTCAGCCGCGATTACGACGGTCAGCCCGGCATCGACGACACCGCCGCCGAGGTCCGCGCCCTGCGCGCGCAGGGCATCCGCGTCGCCGCGGTGTTCATGGGCGAGAACACCAGCGTTCCGGCGGCGAACGCCATCTATGGCCGCGACCTCGCGCGCATCCGGCGCATCGACCAGCTTGCCGCCGCGGCGGGCCGCCTCATTCAGGATGAGATCCGGGAGCTGTCCGGCTAAACAGCAAAGGCGCGTTCAAAAGAACGCGCCCTTTGGCTTTATGTATACCTCTCTGCTCAGCAGCATTCCATCGGATAGGCGAGCTGCCCGACCGGCCCGTGCCGGAGAGCGAATGGCCCGATGAAGATTGATACGGTAAAAAATGAGGAGTACCCTTTTGAGGTACTCCTCTCCATATCGCTGTTCATTTGGGCGGATCCTTTTTGTTTGTGTTGTAATCCAACAGATCGCGAATCCCCTGCATGAGAACCAGAATTCCGATCAGCCAGCAAAGACCTCCCATTGCGAAAGCGAAGGTCCTGTCTCCGGACCGGGGACACATCATAGCGTAGAAGACCAAGATGTAGGCCGGGATCTGTAAAAGGGCAAATAAAGGATCAGCTCGAGCGGCTTTTTTTGCGGAGAATGGCCCCGCCAATGCAGCAGATACGCCACAGTCAATATGACCGCCCCGGCAAATACGGTATGAAAAAGCAGGGGAGCTTCCTGTTCCATCAACATAGTGGGGCCCTCCTTATGTCATAAATTTGCAAATGCTTTTATTTTGCAGCCGCATCTGCTTGATTCGCTCCATTGACGATCATTAAACTCCTTATGCCTATCATGCAGCTGTTTTGGAACTACGAGGCAATGAAAAATTGTGTCCCCCATTGAAATTACTCTCTTTGATAATATATGCATCTTATACCAAAAACAGCAAAATGTCAATAAAACATTGTCCAATATTGCCATAAACACAGGTGCAACAAAAGTGCAACAGTTTGCTCCATTTTTTCGCTCAAAACCTGTCAGAAAGTTGTTTCAAACTTGTTTCGGACTTGATAAAAGGTTGTTTCTGAAAAACTACATATTTGTTGGAAAAGCGACGGAAACACGCGAATATAGCAGAAAATCCGGTCTAAAATGTGCATAGAAAACGACCGGAAATCTTTCGATTTCCGGTCGTTTCTGGTGCGGACTACTGGACTCGAACCAGTGACCTCATGCGTGTGAAGCATGCGCTCTAACCAGCTGAGCTAAGCCCGCAAATGGTGACCCGTACGGGATTCGAACCCATGTTACAGCCGTGAAAGGGCCGTGTCTTAACCACTTGACCAACGGGCCGGGAAGATCCGGGAGACGTCACGTGACGTCTCCGGATCATGGTAGCGGCGACTGGATTCGAACCAGTGACACTCCGGGTATGAACCGAATGCTCTAGCCAACTGAGCTACGCCGCCATAACTGTCTTGAACAGGCACGAATTACTATACCAGATAGGGGATGGAATTGTCAAGCCTTTTCGAAAAAAATCTGAAAAACTTTTTTCTTCAGTCCCGTTTGATCTGGATGGCATTCACCGGACAGCCGTTTGCGGCATCCAATACCCGGAAGAACCGTTCCTTCGCAGGCTGGGAGAGCACCGTGGACACCCGCCCAATGACCTGAAACACCTCCGGTACGGCGGCGGCGCACATACCACAGCCGATGCAGCGCTTATCATCAACCGTTACTGTCATATTGCCGCCTCCTTTTCGCATGAATATTATAACGGAAACCTTCCTTTTTTGCAACAGCTTTCCGCCGTCAAAGGCTGCGGACTTACTGGAAGATCCCACCGATTTTGTAACACTTTTTTCATTTACTTCATCCTGCATCTATGCTATGCTATGGGTGTTATGTAGACCACCCTGTCCGGGGTTTCCCGGACCTGTACCGATAGGAGGTTCCTATGAAGCACCGCATCCGTAAACTCACATCCCTGCTGCTGTCCCTCAGTCTCATCAGCGCGCTGACTCTGCCCGCCGCCGCGTCAAACGCGCTGGGGGAGGACCTGTCCGCCAAGGACACACTTCTCCACCAGGAGACACAGCTTTCCACCAATGTATTCTGGAGTACAACTTACTCCGATCTCCGGACGGAAAATCTCATCACCTACACGCCTAACAAGGCTGTGACCCCCATTGTCACCTACGGCGACGCGCTGACAGACCGTTCCAGCGTGGCGGACACGGCCGCGCTGCTGGAAGATGACGGCTACCGGGTAGTAGCCGGCATCAACGGCGATTTCTACAATGTCTCCACCGGCCTGCCCATTGGCATGGTGGTTACGGAGGGACTGCTCCGCAGCAGTGACGCCGGATATTACGCCATCGGCTTCCGGGCGGACGGCTCTGCCATTTTGGGCAAACCCGGCGTCAAGGTCTCCGCAAATCTGGGTTATGCCGTGGATGACGGCTTCGGAAACTCCACAGAGCTGGTCCGGCCGGTGGCGGCGGTGAACAAGGCTCGCACCAACAGCGGCCTTTACCTCTATACATACGATTTTAACGCCAAGCACACCACCGGCACCACAGAACCCGGCATCAATGTAGTCTGTACCGTGGAGCAGGGGAAGCTGGCCATCGGCTCCACTGTCACCCTCCGGGTTGACAGGGTGGAAGAGACCGCCGTCACCAGCCTTGCGCCGGATCAGATCGTTCTCTCCGCCAATTTGCAGGCGGACAGCTACTATACCACCGCACTGCAAAACATCCCACAGGGAAGTGAACTGACCCTCACCGTCTCCGCCAACGATGGCTGGGAGGATGTAGAGTATGCCATCGGCGCGCTCTACTGTCTGGCGGAAAACGGAGCTGTTGTCCCCAACCTGGCCGCCGGGAGCAATCCCCGCACCGCCGTGGGCCGGAAGGCGGACGGCACCCTGGTCTTTTACACCATCGATGGTCGCAAGGCCGGCCACTCCATCGGTGCCTCCCTGACTCAGGTAGGGGAGCGGCTGCTGGAACTGGGCTGCCAGACGGTTCTGTGTCTGGACGGCGGCGGTTCCACCAATCTGGCGGTGACAACGCCGGATTCCACAACGGCCACCATCATCAACCGTCCCTCCGAGACCGGGCGCAAGGTCACAAATCAGGTGTTTTTAGTGGCCTCCGACCGCGCCAGCGGCGATCTTGACCACTTCTATGTCCACGCCGCCGGTGACTATGTGCTGGCCGGCAGTGCCGTGTCCGTCACAGCCTCCGGTGTGGACAGCAATTACATCCCCATGGATGCCAGCTATACACTGTCCGCCAGCGCCGGCAGCATTGCGGAGCAAGAGGACGGCCGCTATCTGCTGACTACCCCCGCCTCCGGCGGCGATATCACCGTGACGGCCTCTGGCCGGGGGGCCAAGGGCAGCACCGTGGTCCACGCCATCCGCAACCCGGACAATCTGACCCTGAAAAACGGTGCCTCCAACCTGACGGAGCTTACCGTGACCCCCGGCAGCAAGACCGCTCTCACCGCTGGGGCCGTCTGGAACCATCTGCCTCTGACGGCAACCAATGAAGCCTTTACCTGGTCTGTTTCCGGGGACATCGGCACGGTGGATGAGCACGGCGTGTTCACCGCCTCCGCCCCCGGCACCGGAAACCTGACGGTCTCCGCCGGGGACAAGAGCCTGACTATCCCCGTCACGGTGGCTCAGGTGGCCCTGCAAACCATCGAGGACTTTGAAACTCCGGATATGCGCTTCTTCAGCGGCTACTATTTGACGGTTTCCCGCACCAACGTCAGCGATCATGTCCAGCGAGGCCATTACGCCGGAAAGCTGGACTATGTGCTCCCGGAGGACACCGGCTACTATTCTCAGGCCATGGCAGGCTCCTTCTCCAATCTGGGAACGCCCTACACAGCCCTGAACCTCTGGGTCTACGGCGACGGCTCCGGCAACCAGCTCTCTTTCCTCTACACCGGTGACATCAAGAGCGACCTGGAGTTGCCCGTCACCACGCTGGACTTCACCGGCTGGAAACAGATCAACGTGCCGCTGCCCCAGTACTTCACCCTGAGCGGCGTGGTCATTTATGCCCCCTCCACTACGGATGCCACTTGGGACCATATTCAGGTGACCTACGCCGACACCCCCCGCAGCGGCACAGTCTATATCGACCAGATCACCGCCGCCTTCCCCGGCACGGTGGATAACGCCCCGCCGACGGTGACAGCCGCACTGGATGAGCAGACTCAGACGATCAGCGTGAAGGTCTCCGATCTGGTGGACGGCGTTCTGCCCGCTTCCTCCATTACGGTGACGAGAAACGGTGTCGCGGAGCCTCTGGAAAACTATGACGCCAAGACCGGTTCCTTCCAGTACACGCTTCCCGCCCCCGGCGAGAGCGGGGAGGCCCTGCGGATCACCGTTACCGCTGTGGATGCCTCCGGCAATATCGGCCGGGCCAGCGTGGACATCGATTCCTACAACGTGAACCACAAGTTCAGTGACATCAATGATTACTGGGCCGCCACCTATGTGGACTTCCTCTATAACGCCAACATCACCACAGGATACAACGACGGCACCTTCCGCCCCAACCAGAATATCAGCCGGGCTCAGTTCGCCGTCATGCTCTACCGCTATCTGAAGCTGGACGAGAGCAAGTACGCTGATATGTCTCTGCCCTTCGCGGATCTGGACAGCATTCCGGAATACGCCATTCCCGCAGTCAAGGCACTTTATACCGAGGGCGTCATCTCCGGCGCGGAGAAAAACGGCCGCCTGTATTTCAATCCCAACAACGCTCTGACCCGCGCCCAGGCTGCCGCCATGATCGGCCGCACCCAGGCTAAGGGCTATGCACTGGCGAACCTGACCTTCACCGACAGCGGCAAGATCCCCGGCTATGCCGACTACTACATCCGCACCATGGCGGCTCAGGGGGTCATCAATGGCTACAGTGACGGCAGCTTCAAGCCCCACAGCAACATTACCCGCGGCCAGATGGCCAAGATTCTCTACAACCTGATGTGATTTCACAAAAACAGCCCCCGTCCGGATTACCGGACAGGGGCTGTTTTGTTTTACAGGATCGAAAGGCGTCCATGCGTCGGCAAGGCAAAAAGCCGTTACTCGTCCAGCTTGAGGACAGCCAGGAAGGCTTCTGTGGGCATTTGGACAGTGCCCAGGGCCCGCATCTTCTTTTTGCCTTCCTTCTGCTTTTCCAGCAGTTTCTTCTTACGGGTGACGTCGCCGCCGTAGCACTTGGCCAGCACGTCCTTCCGCATGGCCTTGACGGTCTCGCGGGCGATGACCCGGCCGCCGATGGCCGCCTGAATGGGGATCTCAAAGAGCTGGCGGGGAATGTTCTCCTTCAGCTTCTCGCACAGACGGCGGGCACGGGGATAGGCCTTGTCCCGGTGGGCGATGAAGCTGAGAGCGTCCACCTGATCGCCATTGAGCAGCAGGTCCACCTTCACCAGATCGCTGGGACGGTAGCCGGAAAGCTCATAGTCCAAAGAGGCATAGCCCTTGGTGTTGGCTTTCAGGGCATCGAAAAAGTCGTAAATGATCTCGTTCAGGGGCATCTGGTAATGCAGTTCCACCAGATGAGTGTCCAGATACTGCATATCCTTGAACTCGCCCCGGCGGTCCTGACACATGGGCATGATGTT
>ERZ827156.3568-NODE-3568-length-13870-cov-3.339631_pt1 | contig 13870 bp, 11 predicted proteins | sample MGYA00519919_ERZ827156 | MGnify/ENA primary metagenome ERZ827156 (study PRJEB31778, sample SAMEA3449269) | human gut metagenome | biome: human gut; feature: human-associated habitat; material: faeces | place: United Kingdom | collected 2010/2012 ... | reverse complement strand
GAAAGTACCCTCGCTAAGTACCGACGGCTGCTTAGAGTCTGCTTGTCCTTACCCCAACTGCGGGCTACTGGTTTTTTGAAAGCTTTTGTACCAAAGTGCTCCAAAATCGTCAAAAAAGTACAAAAACATAGCATTTTGCATTTGGAAACAGTATTATTTTCGCAAAGACATGATTATCCTTCCGTTTGGTACAAAGAATTTAATTTTTTCTAGTTTTTTGTATCAGAAAAGTAATTTTATGCCAATTTGCGAAAATCATTTTTAAAGCAAATTTCTGGAATATTCAAGAAAACAGAACTCCCGGGGCGGACAGAATGCCTTCCGGAAGCTGTTTGTCGGAGAGTGTTGATATTCCCTTAAGAAGTGGTCAGGATTCAGGGTGGAGCGAACACGATGTTCGCGACAGGCGGTCGGCGACATGGATGTCGCCTAGAGCCGTGCCCGTTCGGATGAGATACACTTTATCCACTGCTTTACAAAATTCACACTCGGAGACCGATATCTGCCTGAGGACCTTCTGCCGCTTCGGGAGTTCGTCTGGTTTGCCAATATTTATTCTCCCTTTTCGGAAAAGTGTTTCTGATATTACTTAGCCCAAACTATCCTGTTATTTATACATTTTAAGAAGTTAATGCAATTTGAGCTATTGATTTGCTTGGATATAATAAAGATTAGTTTTGCTGACTGGATTGAAATTGAGTTTAGGTTTAAAACATAATAAAAGCTATCCAATCTTTTTGACCGGGTAGCCTTTGTAAAATTTATTCTGCTGGAACTTCTGTGGCTGTGAGTGATATATACTCTGCAAAAATGGCATTTACCACGGTTTTCCTTTCGTCATCCAGTGATAAATAGTTCTGATTTACATTGTCGTTGAATGTACCACAATCGGAATGATATTTGTATGTTTCTTCGTTGATTGTAATTTCAATGTTGCTTAAACAATCAGTTGTACCTTCTGTATTCCATGCATCACCACATAATATATTAGATATAGTTCTGATATCCTCATTTTCAGTGATGTTCGCATTTTCTCCTGTGAAAACATTATGAATACTTACTACTGCAACTGGGTCTATCATAAGTTCACTACTGGCCAGGACTTTTTCTGTTGCAAAAACCCACCATTTTTCATTCATATTAATCTCGATTATGCCTTCTTGTGAACCATATTGATATCCATAGCCTGTACCAAAGTTAGATTGATTGTCTTTTGTTGGCTTTTCACTTCCGTCTACTTCTGACGTAATCTCTCCATCCATAACACCACAACGGGCTTCTACTGTACTTTCATGACCTGTGTCAATATATAACTCGCCATTTACCATGACCATAGGAATTAAATCCCATTGTTCTGCTTCTTTGACAACTTTGATACCGTAAACCTCTGTTATCTGTGCTGGATAACTTTCTGCAATTTCTCCGTTATATGCTATTTCAATAATGTCACCAACATTTGGTTGTGGAGCAGTACCTATGTTTTTCATTGGTACTGTAATCAGATCTGCATTGTTTAATTCTTGACTACCCTCTACTGGTTCTACTAAAAAATAATTATCACGAATTTCAAGAATGGTTGCTTCAAAAATAGTGTTATTTTCTTCACCTATTCCACTTGGTCTGAGCCATTGACCTGTTTCTTCATCTTTCACTAAAATCAACTCGTAACCTCCCTCCGGTCTGTTAAAATAAATTTCTGTATCATCCGAAGTAGGCTCTAATTGGAAGCTATGCTCTGCTCCAATCGGACTGTTTATTCCACCAAATGTCGAAAAAAATGTAAGATAATGTGGTTTTACTCCACCGCCATTGTCTTTAAATCCTCTGATATATCCTGTAGATGTTGGAATTCCTACATCAAGCGTGATCTCCGTTCCATCCTCTGATACAGAGTAATCAACTAATACGACATCCATTCTTTTTTGAAAACCTGTGCCAATAAAGAATAGAGCTACTAATACAGCTAAAATTACAATTACTGCAATTATTCTTTTTTTCATAATCAAACACCTCCATTGATTTGGTGAAACTTCAAACAAATTCGTTTTTAAATTAACCTTAATGTAGATTTATACATCAAAAATGCTGAATTATATGTTTTTCATTCAGACACACAATTCCTAAAAGGGAGTCAGTTTTTAATGATTATTCAGCTTTAGGAAGTGGAAGTAATAATTCTTCAACTACTGCACCAGCACTGAACTCTACTTTGATTGCACCGCCAATGGTATCAAGAGCATATACTTTTGCCAATTCTGCTTCATCATTTGTTGTTACTCTAATAATGATATTGTTTGTGGTCTCATATACGCCAGACGTTACAACAAATGGGATTTCCTTATTTACCATTGCATTTGTTATCTTTTCCTGTAACTCTGTGAGATATGCCAATGTGTAAGTACCTTTTACGAAAGTAGTATTGCTTTCACTTCTGCCAAGTTCCTTACAAATAGCTGTTCTATTAGCTGGTGTATCTTCTGTAAGAACGATTACAAATTTTCCATTAGCATCTGTATAGGAACCACCAAAAAACTCTGAGGTATCTTTGGTTAAGTCACTGCTATTTACTTCTTCGTTATATTCTCCCTTATTGTCTGCAGGAACATCTTCTATAATAGTTTCTGAAGTATCTTCGATTTCTGTACTTTTACTTTCTTGAATGTTTACAGATTCTTCTTTGTTGTTCTGTAAATCCTCAACTTTATTATTGTTTTCGATTGGTAATGACTCAACTGTTGGTGTGTTGGTATCCTCTACTGGTGATAAGCGTGTTACCATAGGAATACATAAAACCAATAAGGCAAAGCATGCTGCGATTGTTCCCCACTTAACCCATGCAAAATTATTTTTTCTCTTGTTGTTCATATGAGCCTCCTTAATATATTGATTGTTAATGTCACCAAGAGTATCAAACAAATCTTCTTTTTTCATAATACATAACCCCTTTCCGATAAGTATTCTTTAAGTTTAGAACGTAATCGGTTTAATGTAACCGATACATTACTTTCAGTCATTTCATACCGCCTTGCAATTGATGAAACGCTGTCAGAATACCAATATCTACAGATGAATATGTTTCTCTTTTTTGATGGCAAGGTTTCCAGAAAAGAATTGATTGTTGCGACAAGTTCTCGTCTGTCAATTTCTTGCTCTACATCATCTACGCCAGATACACACTCTGCAAGTTCGTCAAGAACGACTGCTATTTCTCCGTTTCCACGTTTCATCACATGATTATGTTTGTATTTGTTAAAAGCTAAATTTCTTGTGATTTTCCCAAGGAACGCAGATAGAATTGTTGGTATAGTTGGCGGTATAGAGTTCCATGTACTTAAATATGTATCATTGACGCATTCTTCTGCATCTTCATTATTACCTAGGATATTTTTTGCAATAGAAGTGCAGTATTTCCCATACTTCTTTGCAGTTGCAAATAATGCACGCTGGTCTCTATTTAAATACAACTGAATAATGTCCTTGTCGTTCATACTCAATCCTCCTTTCTGATTTTTTCCCTTACACCTATATAGGCAACTTCTGAACCATAATCTTACACTTTTTTCAAAAAATTTTTTTCTAAATTTATATACCAAATATATCAGATTGTCGAAAGAAAGGACATAGCAAAAATAAACCATGCTATGTCCTTTAGGAAAAATTTTATATTGATTTGGAGCAACAATAAACCGAACCGCTTTTGGAATTGCTAGGATGTAGATTTATACATCCAAAATATAGAATTATACACGCTTTTCATTCAGACACACAATTCCGAAAAGGGAGTTTTATTAAGAATAATGGTTAAAGAACCAGCCTCCAGAAAACATGCCCTGGCAATTTCTTTCTGATTGCTTCCATCATGGTCTTTTAAATAATCAAGGATTTTAGGCTGGCCGATAGTAAGTCCGGTATCCTTGAGTTGCTCTAACAAAGCCTTTTGTACCAGCATCTGATTTGCCATGATCAGATAATGCAATGTATCACCCGTTTTCTGAAGATATGTCAACTATAATGTTCTATTTCCTTTTTGACTTTTCCTGAAATATGTGATAATGTGTGGTTAGTAATATCTAACCACTAATTTCATGTAAGGAGAATGTCCTATGACACCTGAAAAATATAAAGAACTCTCTATCAAAGAATTTACACAGGCAGCAAAAATCTATGACAGTGGCCACGCTGGAATCTATGAAATGTGCAAGGATGACTATCCGCCGATTCTGGAAGAACTGGAAAAGGAAACATTCCATGACGTACTCGACTGTGGCTGCGGAACCGGACCAATGATTCAGCTGCTTCATGAAAAATATCCTGATAAGCACTATGTCGGTCTTGATCTTACGCCTGAAATGATTCATGTTGCACAGGCAAAAAAGTTATCCAATGCAGAATTTCTTGTAGGAGACAGCGAAAATCTGCCATTTGAAGAGGGTTCCTTTGATGCTGTTATCTGCGCGAACAGTTTCCACCACTACCCTAATCCGCAGGCTTTCTTCAACAGTGCATACCGTGTTCTGCGTAAAGGTGGTCGTCTGGTCTTGAGAGACTATACTTCCTCAAATTTCATGGTCTGGCTGATGAATCATCTGGAAATGCCTCTGGCAAATCTGTGCGGGCATGGTGATGTGAAAATACATAAAACTGCAGAATTTGTTGCGATGGCAGAAAAAGCCGGTTTCACAGTGCTTACGATGGAGAAGCAGAAAGGTTTCCGCGCACACCTTGTTGCACGGAAATAATCAGTTTATTTATTTTATACAACCTCATATGCTACATATTCATGATTGAATTCATACCCCAGCTTTTCTGCCAGATGAACTGAATTTATATTTTGTGCATCCCAGCTGGGGTATAATCCTTCTTCCAGGCAGTTTAATATGAGTGCAGAACATGCTATTGTTGCTAAATGCTTTCTTCTTTCAGACTCAATCGTATCAACTTCGATCTCTATGCCTTCAGGTATTATTGCACTACTGTAAAGTTCACCATCTCTGCATCTGCATATTCATCCCAAAGTGCCTGATACTGATGATCTTCATCTGCACCATCAATCTCTTTACCATCCTCATATACCTGATTGCTGCTTCTGATAAATCCTGTATAATGTGCTGTTCCATTCTCGTCAAAGTCTTCGCTTATATAGGATTTTACCATCAGCGCATGAGTCTCCTGTGAAATACAGTCTGCTTCTATCATATGTCCGCCTGCCGAGTAAAGTAATCCGTCCTTTACGGCAATAGGATAAGCAGTACCCTCAGATGCGATCATGGAGCCACAGCTTACACCATTTTCATCCTCCAGATATACATATGCTGAAATAGAAACTGCATCATTTTTGCCATCCTGATTATCATATGTACCCTCTGTAACCAGTAATATGGGTTCCTCACTTCCCAATACATCCACATAGGTATATGCCTGACCTGCTTCGAGATAACCGATTACTTCCTCATAAGAGTCAAATTCATTTTTCTGTGCTTTCTCCTCGATAAAACCATTTGGCATAAATGCTTCACCTGTTATTTCTTCCGAAGTCTGTGTTTGCAGGGCTTCAGTACTTGCCTCTTCCGTAATCTGTGTCTGTGACTCTGCTGTATTGACTTCTTCCTTACCGCAGGCGGTTGCAAGTACAGCCATACTCATAAATAATAATGCTTTCATTCTCTTTGATTTCATAATTTCTCTCCCTTGCTATAGTGATATCGTTACATCAGCCAGCTTTTCTTTTACATCAGGATTATGTGTTGCAATCAACAACGTTTTACCGGCTTTTTTCAAATCCTCAATGAATGCTGTCAGCATAGATTGACTTTTCTGGTCAAGTCCTGCAAAAGGCTCATCCAAAACGATGACTTCCGGGTTAAGGGACATAACAGCTGCAAGTGCAGTCTTCTTCTTCTGCCCTCCGCTCAAATGATAAGGCGCTTTATCTGCTAATGTCTCTAAATCAAATATTCTCATGCAATCTTGCGTTCTGCGCTTTACTTCCTCTTCTGTCATGCCCATCTGTCTGGGTCCAAAGGCAATCTCATCATATACTTTTGCATTAAAAAGCATGACATCGGGATTCTGAAATAAATATCCGATTCGCTTATGAAAAAGTTTTGCATTTCTACTGTCTTTCAGATATTTTTCATTAATCTCAATGCCATCAAACAGGAACTTCCCCTTCTGAGGAAAAGACAATCCATTGATAATTCTGAAAAGTGTCGTCTTGCCAGAACCATTATCGCCCTCAATGACGATACACGTTCCCTTCTCTATTGCCAAATTGAAATGAGCCAGAACCGGTGGTTCAGCTTCATCATATCCAAATGTCACATCCGACAATTCTATTATTTTCATGCTAATAACTATGTCCTTCCGTAATCTGCAAGCCTGGGATTGCCGGCACAAAGCCGCATATAAAAATTAATTTTTCACACTATAATCATCCGTAAATCCTCTGCACTGCATCGCCTCATACATTTGCTGGTTCATCTCGGTACCTCTTACAAATGTAACACCCATGACGCCTCCGATGGAGCTGTACTTTTTATTATTTTTTCCAACAGAGCGCAGTTGCAGGGATGTCAACAGATCTGTAATCAGATTCCCTAGAAGTACAATATACTTTAATGTAATATCCAAAGTAAAGATGAAAATCCCGGGAATATGCAGCTTCCTGAGTGCTCCCGTAATATGATTCCACTGCGTCGTATGATTAAAAATGCTTAGTGTAGATATACTGAAAAATACCTTAATCACGACCAATAGTTCATTTCGTATACCACTCGGCTGTATGAACATTGCAGGAAGCAGAATAATAAGTGCCAGTACAGATGCTCCGCATCCTGCTTTCATAATGTTCAAAATATCCCCCGCAGGCCATGTACACAAATATAATAACAGTATAGCCGCATATGCCATGATACACAACTTATTTTGTGTGATGGACAGAAACAGGATTCCACCTGCTGTTACAAGCAACTTGAAAATGGCCGGCAGAGGCCGTCCCTTCTCATGTCCCTTTTGGACTTTTATACGTGACATAGCTTTTCCAATTGTCTGAATTGTCTTCACTGCAAATTTACTGCAGTCTTTTGGCGGATCATATTGATCCACACTCTCCATCCAACTAGGAAGCATAGTGATTTCGTCCTTTCATAGGAATTGAGATCAGCTTAAATATAATGATAAGAAGTGCCACACCAATGAAAGCCGATAAGATATAGGCAATAACCTCATTCATTCCACTGACAGCATAATCAGGCATAAGCACGGATAATGACCAGCCTTCTGCCAGCCCTTTCGGTGTATATCCAAGCGCCGAACCATTGGTTACGATATCAGAGATTTCATCAGCACCCCATTCGCCCCATGCTGTACCTGTAGCCAACAGTCCAAGCGGCGTTGCCGCAATAAGCAGTGCAATCAGGGCAAACACCGGCATATGCTTCTTTGTTGTATTCGCATTCTCTCCACCTGTCAGAATATTTTCATAGGTGAGATCTGGTGAGGTCTTCTTCACAAAGGCAAATACTGCCACAGTGAACACTGCTTCAATGATTCCAGCCACAGCAAGATGAGGAATCATCATGGCAGGGACTGAGACAGTAAGATCATATGGACAGTAAAGGGCATTACCGGCTGCATCCTTAAATAACAATGGCTGAATACCGAATTCTACAGCGGCACAAAATGCAGCCGCATTAATTCCAATATAAGAGCCTATTGCCGCAGCAATATAATGTACTCTGTCTTTTGCCAAATCTCCACCTGCCATTCTTACAATCAGGCGATAAACTGCGTAGCCGACATAGGGCAAAACAAATGCCATATTAAAGCAATTCGCACCAAATGCCAGGATTCCACCATCCCCAAAGATGATTGCCTGCAATAACAGTGCTATAGACACTGCAATACATGCCGCATTTGGGCCAAATAACAGCGCAATTAACGTTCCTCCCACTGCATGCCCTGTTGTACCTCCCACGAGTGGTACATTGAACATCATACCCAAAAAAGAAAAAGCTGCTCCCACTCCAAGAAGTGGAATCTTATCCTTTGGAAGTTCTTCATTTACTTTTTTCACAGCGTGTGCCCAGACAGGAACCATTGCCGCTCCCATCACACCGCAAGTTGCCGGTGATAAATAATTCTCTGGAATGTGCATTTTAAATTTCCTCCATAATATAGTTTTTCTTCGTGTATCGTATTACTTAGCACAGGTCGTTTCTTCCTGTTTGCCGGTATAATCGAATTTACCGTCATTTTTCTCTTCCATGGCTTTGATGATATGGTAAGCAAATTCATTATAAGGTGTAGGGATACCATGCTCTTTACCCATACGCATCAGTGCGCCTGAGAACATATCAATCTCTGTGTGACGGCCTGCATCCAGATCCTGTAAAGTAGAGTATCTGGCTGTTGGTGGAACTGCGCTGCCATGACCGGAAGAAGCATCTGCCTTACTGATGTCAATTCCTTTCGCCGCTGCAACAGCTTCCAGCTCTCTTCTGAGTCCGTTGCTGATTTCTTTCATATGAACGCTGTCCTGATAACATCCAACACCCGCTCCGAGGATTGCCTGGGGAAGATTGTTACATACATTCAGGCGGAACTTGCTCCACATCTCTTCTCTGATATGTTCTGTTGCACGATAATGTAAGCCAGTACCTTCAAAAAGGGCTTCAATTGCCTGCATACGCTCACTCTGATATGGTACGGTAAGTTCTCCAAAAATAATACCTATCGTAGTATCCGGATTAAAGCAGAAACCATCGCCTTCCTTATGAGAAGCTACTTTTATCAGGGAATAAATGATATGAGAACTGTCTATTACAGTAGAAATGATCTCTTCACTGTCTACACCATTCATAAGGCTCATTACAACTGTATTCTCTCCGGTAATCGTGCGGATACTGTCTAATGCACCCGGCAATGCACCATATTTCAAAGCTATAATCAGCAGATCTGCTCCCTGTGCTTCCTGTGGTGTCCACACTTCCGGGTGATATGTCACACCATTGATGATACAACCGTTCTTTAATCGGTTGGCTCTTTCACCCTCTGCAACAACACCCAGACTGATATCATCACGTTTAGAAAGCCCCCAAATGACATAGGAACCAACTGCTCCTGCCCCTAGTACTGCAATTTTCTTCATCTTCATAACATTTCTCCTCCGATATTTACGATAGTCATTCTTATCTATATGATACCTAACTGTTTTCAAAACATCAATGCTTTATTATGCATTTTACTATATGAAACACAATATAACACAAAACAGCGATACCGTATAGCTTCTGAGCTATACAATATCGCCGTTTTCTTCTAAATAGTACTATTCTTCTTTACGTTTCTTCAAGGTCAAAAATCCTGTCGCTGTCAATGCTGCTATGCAGGCAAGTACAATAATCCAGATAAAAAGTGTATGATCTTCTGTCGTTGTTGCCTGTACGGTATTGTCACTGGTTGTATCTGCAACAATAGTCTCATCTGCTTCTTCAACCGGTTCCATCGAAACCGTATCAAGAATGATAATATAGTCAGAAGCATGCGTAAAAGTAAGCTCTGCCTGACCAGTCTCATCTATTTCATCTGCACAGATAAATTCCAACGCATCTGTACTTACATTATAATAGAAGAGGTTTGCTACAAGTCCCTTATTCGCTTCTCCTACATTGAGTCGCATGACTGCTTCAAAGCCAAAGGCTCCATCATAGGCAAGTGTGAGATTCATGGAGAAACGCTCACCAGTCAGGGCATTGATCAGGTCTACAGGAATCGTATCTGATGCCTCCTCACCAAGTGCCACATGGAAATCAATATCACTGATGTTCTCTTTCTGAACACTCATGCCATTTACCTGCCAGATGATTCCATTATCAAGCTCGAATTGCATCGTAATATCTTTTCCTTTAATCATATCAAAGATATCACCGGGTACAACACTTGAACCATTCATATTTACTACGATTGTACCGCCTTCAGCGCATACCGCTGATTCTGCCCTGATCACATCCCAGCCTTCCTTATCATCCTCACCCTGGATAAAAGGTCTTGCCTCTTCGCCTTCCTCTACCGTATCATTCTGTGCTGTCGGGACTTTGCGCTGAGGTTTCTTCACATTATCAGCCGGTTGTGTGGGCTGTACAGGATCAGGTATCGGAGCCGGTGTCAGTATTGGAGTCAGAGAAGGATCAGGTGTTGTCTTTGCAGGTTGCATCACATCCTTGTGTACATTATTCATGAAACCAGAACTTTCTGAGTCATTTCCAGAATCATTACTGTTGTTGGAACTACCAGCATCTGAGTCATTTTTAGCAGCAATCTTAGCTATCGGCTTAGTCGCTGTATAACCACAGGCGCTACACTCATATGTCATAACTCCTTCCTCTGTAGTAGTCGGTTGTTTTGTGACTCTGCTGGTCAGTGCCGCATGATTCATAGAATCTTTTGCTGTTTCTGTACTTTCCATCAGCTTTTCATCACATATGAGACACCAGAGTTCTCCAGTGCTGCCAACAGCGATACAGGTTGCTTTTATCTCACCACGACGTTCCGTCTTAGCATGCTCACAGCTTGAACGGGTAATTGCCACGTCAACTGCCAGATTTTCATAATTCACAGAATCCGATGCCGTATAAGCTGCTGTAACAGTTATCGTATTTCCCACTGTCAGAGCCGTATCCTGTCCCTCTGCCGGAGTCCATATCCAGCCATCAGGAAGCTTCACATCACTGATCTGTTCGCAGGAAAAGTCAACCTTTATCTTACTGCTTGGAATCTGCGGAGGATTCTGTGCTTTATTGACTGTTATGGTAAATGTTCCCTTCGCTGTCTCATAAGATGTAGTATCAGCCGGTGTAAAGACATATTCACAGGTCTTGCCATTATCATTCTGATGAGAAAGCTTCATATCTGCTGTCACCCATGTGAACGTACCACTTACTGTCTCATTACCGTATGCATCATCAGATCCACGATTGCCTCTGCAATCACCATAGATCACAGTTCCTGTCAGCTTCTGACTATACAGAGTATCACCATGCGTATAATCGCTTATCTGCGGTTCAATCTGTATATAAGGTCTTGCCTTTTTCACAATCAGTATCACCGTCTCCATCGCTGAATTTTCATAATGCTGCATATCAAGAGGCTCAAAATAGATCCTGCGCTCACTCTGTCCTACCGTCGGAGTCCAGTTCTCATCTTCCCATTTCCAGATACCTCCAAGCTGCTGATCGTCTACACCTATTACAATACCGGGATTTTTTGAAAGTCCATTTAAAATCTCCACGCTATATGCTGATGTACGATAAATCTGCTCTGGCGGATCCGGTGTGAAAACAATGTGAGGAACTGCTTTATTGACTGTAACAGTTGTATATCCAATATATGGTGCATATTCCACATTATCCGGGGTAAATATCCACTCAGCCAGGCGCTCCCCAACTTCCAGCTTATAATCCGGAGCGTTCCATGCAAGTGTTCCCACTATTCCTTCTCCGGTATCTGCATCCACAAATTTTGCTTCATTAAACTGCAGTACGGACAAAGGTTCCCCATAAGTCATCTCATTTTTCTGCAAAGTAATCTCACCCTGTGGTTTTAACGGCTTCTGTTCCACCAGTTCAAGATTGAATATCAGCGAATTACCATTATTTATTGTATAGTTTTCTGTTGTTACAGGGACTGTAATTGTTGCTGTATTACCTATGTTACCCGCTGCAAGCTTATAAGCCAGCTTACCTTCCTTATACTGTGGTGCTTCAATAAACGAGCTGCTGTCTGTTGTTGATATCACGTCAAAATTCACAGTACCACAATCCGCCGGAAGCAGGGCTAAAAGGTCAATACTGTCTTCATTCTCTCTTGAATACAGATATTTCTTATTGATGGAATCTACCGTATATGCCCTCTTATTTACTGTCACCTCCACGGTCAGAGACGTTGCTGCCGTATAGTTCGTAGATTCAGGAAGAGAAATTGTAATCTTCGTACTTCCAGCACTCTTGACAGTCACCTTGCCATCATCTGATACCGAAAGAATCCTGTCATCATCTACACTCACACCGTTTATGTCTTTAGAATCGCTTACTTTGTATATAAGCTTTCCTTCCCTGTTGTTTGGTGATACATTTAAGGAAAAGGCAGAATCTTTGAAAGTTACAGTCTTACTTGCGGTAAAGCCTTCATTCTGGATAATTTCTCCGGCAGCCTTTGTAATCGTAAGAGTTCCTTCCGCCTTGGAGTTGGCTAAATCCGATAAATTCTCATAATACTTCGCCGTCACTTCATAATTACTGCTGTTTGAGCTTACTGTAAATGAGTATTTGCCACAATCCGATTCCTTGGTTGCCAAAGTGCGCAGAGACAATGTATTTTGAATGGTTTCTTTCGTATCTGAACCTGCCAGTCCCTTACCTTCACCTCCTGCAATATTAAAAGAAACATCCGTTATATGAGGTATCTCTTCCCCATAACCCACCGTCATATCTGCAACGTTAATCGTAATAGGACGTTTGCTGATAACCGGTCTTACCCTAAACACGGTATTTTCATAAGTATCAGGATATGCCGCAGCATCCGGGATGAAAGTCACCTGACACTCTGTTGTAGTGTTCATCTGTAAAGGTGTGGTAGATTGCTCTGTAATCTTCCATTCGCCCTTGACCTCTTTACCAGCATACTTCGCCACACCTGAGGTTATCTTTAGTTTCTGTGGTGTGTCGCTATAGTAACCGGTCAATACAGGTGCAGTTTCTATTACTGGTATTGCCTTAGTCGTGGTAAAGCTCATAAAAGGAGTTGCACTGATATTGCCTGCTCTGTCAATGCTTACCATCCGGATGGTACATGCTTCAGTTGGCTGTAAATCTGAAATAGTGAATTCATAATGACCCTTGGAAGCCTGACTGATATGTAATGCTATTTCTTTATGAAAAGAACCAAAAGAAACCTCTGCCTTTTCCCCCTCATTTGTAAAATTCGGTGTCCACTTTCTGTCATCCCCCTTTATTGCAAGAGGAAGATATCTATTATCACTATAAGAACCGTTATTCGATAAATCAGCATAATGCTTCTTCATTTCTGTTACAAAATCATTGTAATCAGACTCATTGTCAAATTCATCTGCATGCACATAGAAGTACAATAATGTCAGGTCTTCCGGTGCCTCAAAAGAGAATGTACCTTCTGTATCGGTTAAGGTTCCATTTGCAGCATTCGGCATATTTATCGAATAGGAAGAAATCGTATTATCTCTTACAATACCTTCCGTGCAGACATATTTGCTCTTATTACCGGCTTTGTCCACAGCATACGCATAAATGACATAGTTGGCATCTTTGCTTAAATTCCCTACTGTAACAGCAGAAGCTCCATTCACCTGTACTTCCACAAAGCCGGCATTCACATCTGCTCCGGCTGCCGGTAACTGATCTAATTCTTCTGCGGTCTTAACCTTATAATTATCTATTGCATTTTCATCAGAAACCTCTTCAACATAGTAATAATACTTATCCACTCCACTGGTATCAATTCCTGCTTTTGCATCATTGGCACGAATCCTGATATCCAATGTCTCATCATTATAAAAATGCTTGAAGCTGATGGTATGTAACAGCTTCTTCCACCAGTTCTCCTTAATCTGAATGCCATATTTATCTGCATTTCCGTCAGCATCCTCCCATACAGGGGCTGTCTTATCAATCTGAACCGTCACAGCCACAGGTGTACCGATATAGCCGTTATCCTCATCTTTTATATACAGCGTCTGTGTATTCTTACCCTCTGCTGTAAAAGTATATCCGGAAGCAGAACCCCTGACAGCATCAGCTACTGAAGCATAGACAGCCAGCTTGCTGCCTAAGCTTACGCC
>ERZ827156.3563-NODE-3563-length-13880-cov-4.123400_pt1 | contig 13880 bp, 19 predicted proteins | sample MGYA00519919_ERZ827156 | MGnify/ENA primary metagenome ERZ827156 (study PRJEB31778, sample SAMEA3449269) | human gut metagenome | biome: human gut; feature: human-associated habitat; material: faeces | place: United Kingdom | collected 2010/2012 ... | reverse complement strand
GTGCGCCTGTACAAGCCGCACCGCTCGCGCTCGCCGCCGCGCAACATGCACCCCGAGGAGAGAAGCCCGCCCGAGCCCGTCAAGTACGTGCCCGCCAGCGTGCTGCGCCTCGCCTCGCAGAGGAGAGAAGCGAAGGTGTCGATCCCTGTGGGGGCCCACGTTATCGACATCACGGGCAAGACGAGCGAGGAGGTGGGCCGGCTGCTCGACAAGGGCAGGAAGAAGGACCCCGTGCTGCGCAACGATCTCCGCATCGACCTGCCGCCCGAGCTCACCGCCACGCCCAAGCCCGACGAGCCCGCGCGCACCGTCATCGATCTCTTGAATTCGGGGGATGCCCCAACGCAGATCGAGAACCAGCCGGTGTCGTCCGCGTCGGACCTGTTCGCGGGCATCTGCGGCGTGGCGCCGGCCACGCAGGCGGTGGACGACCAGATGCCGGGACTGCTGCGCGTGCAGCCGCGCGTGCTGCGACCGGTGGAGGTGCCGGGCGGGCTGGACGCGCTGCCGACGACGCCTGTGCAGTTCCCGGGGCTGGCGAAGAAGGAGCCCGTTCCCGAGCCGAAGGCGAAGCCGGCCGCCCCCGTGAAGGTGCCGGTAAACCCCGCCAAGACGCCCAAGGCGGCGGCGAAGCCCGCCAAAACAGAGAGGGTGGTGGTAAAGCCCGCCAAACCGCTGAAGCCCGCCAAGACGGTTGTCAAGACAGCTGTCAAGACAGTGAAACCGACAGTGAAGCCGACAGTGAAACCGACAGTGAAACCTGCAGCGAAGAAGACGAAGAAGGCGAAGCCGGTGGTGCCGGTGGTGCCGGTGGTGCCGGTGAAGACGGTGCGGGCGAACGAGGTGCAGCCAGTGGCGAGTGTGAAGGTGGCGTACACGCCGGTGCAGGAGGTACCGGCGCTGGCGACGGCGACGGAGAAGGAGCTGTTCGGCCTGATGACGGTGAGCCACGAGGTGGTGCTGGCGCGGCTGCAAAGCATGCTGCAGCAGTACTGCACGCTCTGCTACAACGGCAAGGCCACGCTGATCGTCGCGCTTGCCATTCCTTTTCACCCGTAGAAGGAGATGCGTTCCGCACAGCTCATGACCGAAGCCGCCTCCAGGTCCACGCCCAAGGCCCTCGCGCGGCAACTCGCCAGCCTCACGGCCGAGGTCCAGACCTACGCCGCGCGCGCCGGCGCCGCCGCGGAGACGCCGCTGACGAAGGAGCTGGCGGCGCAGCTGCTGACGACGGTGGCGGCGTGCATGATCAACAACGTGGCCCCCACGGTGGAGGAGGCGATCAACGAGGTGGACCACGTCGCGCGCACCGCCACGGCCGACGCGCTGGGACCGCTGCGCAGCGCCGTGGCCAGTCTGACGGAGCAGGTGGCGGCCGTGAGGGCGCTGGCGGAGAGCGCGTCGCTGGGCAGTGGCACGGCGGCGGTGGAGAAGGCGATCGCGGAGGAGGCGTACGCAGAGGCGCTGGAGTTGGTGAGTGTGGTGAGGTGTGGTGAGGGCTAGTTGCTGGCGAACCCGAGCGAGGCTGTATGGGGCGTGGTAGATGCCTGCTACGACCCGCGCTGGCTGGAGGGCGTGAACAACGACCTGCTGATGCGCTTTGCGGTGCTCGTGGGGGAGAGGTGGCGGTGTGAGAGGTAGATTGCGAGAAGATTGGAGGTCAATGCGGAGAGGTACCTGGAGGTGCTGCTGGACGTGGTCTTCGAGTTCAAGCGTGGGGAAGAGAGTTCTGCGGTGAGAGCGAACGCGAAGAAGGTGGTGGAGGCGCTACAGAAATGGAGAGAGAGTGCGGAGCTCTCCGAAGAGGAAACAGAGACCGCTGATGACGTGTATGCTTTTTATAGTCGTGTATAATGGTTCTGTTTGTTGTCGTCATTGTCGCTTCTGATCACTCCGAAGCATGGCCTTTTTGCGGTGGAATGCGGACAAATCCTCCGTGTCCGACGAGGAACGCGACGTCCAGAGTCTCCTCGCAGAGCTAGAGGGATCGACGTATCTTGCGGATAAACGAGCTGCTTCGAAAGAACTAGTGGTGGCAATTCGTTGCGTTTGTCAAGTATAGGAAGCTGTCAAGCAGGACCCGATTTCGAGCTCCGCGCTGTGCTTTCCCGCGATCGTCACCTATCTGAGCGAGTATTCCCAAGATGAGGAAATGGTCCAAAATCTGCTCGATACACTCGTGGTTCTAGTGAACAAGGGATTCTTCAAGGGACATGACGAGATCATCGCCAAAAACGTGTCGGAGATCTTCAGTTCCAAAGAAGCCGTCCACGTCCTGTTCGAACAGCTGGGAGGCAGCGATATGTACTCAAAACTCTGCGTGATGGAGCTGCTGAGAGACTGCCTGGATATCAATCGAGTGGGTGCAAATAGCAAAAGTGATGCTGTAGACGCTCGTGGGAGATTGCGTGAATCAGAGCCCGATTGCGCTGCAGAAGCTGGTGGACTCTCTGAACGACAATCGTGAAGAGATCCAAAACGATCTGCTGGTGGTCCTTGGCTTGCTGGTGGAGGACTATCCGGACATTGCCAACTTCATTGCTTTCCAAGTCCGGTCGAATGGATTGTATCAGAACTAGGACGGATTCGACATGCTCTTCCGCATCATCCAGAAGGAGAGCGGGGTTGTGCTTCGCGACTGCATTCGCGTCGTCTACTCCATCATGCACAACAACGTTGTGACGATGAAGCTGCTTTCGCAGGGTGGTTGTCGAGAACGCGCCTAACGCATAGCGACCTATGTGAATCAGATCATCTCGCTGATCAATGCGGCGCACCTCGTGAACCCCAAGCAAAACGCCGTGAACATGATCGATCTGAGCATGTACGCCTGCATCCTGGCCAAGGAGAAGGAGCTGGAGCAGAAGAACAGCGAATTGCAGATTCAGCTCGATATTCTGCAATACGCAATGCTCGTCCGTTTTTGGCCTGCGTTTCATTCGCAGATTATCGACGAGCTGACAGATCTCGCGCAAATCCACACCACCGTCACAGACACCTCGATTGTCGCCATTGTCAAGAACAACATCAAGATGGCGGGAAATGTTTCTCCGTTTCCCCGATGTAACGCCTAGGCGCCAACCTTCGCCCACTCCCTGCTGTCCTATGCTCTCTATCCCGTCTTCGCAGAGGTCCGCAAAACGCCTCTTGATGATCACTCACCACTGAACGCGCATCTGATGACCAACGCGAAGCGGGCACAGGCCATCCTTCTCCGGTCGCTGCGAGGCAGGGTTCGACGCTGCATCTAAGGCGTAGTGGTCCCCAACTTTTCGAGTCTCCAGGCCATCGAGATTCTGAACGACGACACGACGATCCATTTCGTGGACTATTTCGTGCAATCCACCTTCCTGTACCCCGACTGCGCCTCCTTCTTCTCCTTCCTGGACGCACTGCTCAACTGCAACGCCGCGATCTGCGACGGCGTCGTGAACAACGACTCCACCTCGGGCAAGTATCTCATTCAAACCTTCCACAAGGCGCTGTTCCTGCCGCCGGGCGAGCAGGGCGTGGCACGCAGCTTCGTGGTGGCCTCCTCCTTCTATCTGACCTGCTGTCGTGTTTGCCTGCCTTTCCTTCTTCACTCTAGTTCGACCCGTCTTGCTTCGAATCCCTCGTCATGAACAAAAAACGCATGGTTTTCGCCCTCCTCGACGAAATCGCCTCGCACTTCGCCCAGCTGCAGGACGCGGTGTTCGTACGGCCCGTTTCAGCGCTGAAGGATAGTGTCGCCTCGTCCATCTTCTTCTCCTGGTGTTCGGCAGTGACCCCTCCGCAGTTCTGCAGTGCCAGCAAAACCTCCCGCTCCTCATCTCGCTGATGGAGCTGGCTCATGACCAAGGTGGGTCTGAGGAGGTCAAGTCACCCGCAGAAGCCAGTGTGAAGCACTCGGCGTTGTGCATCCTCCTGGCGAGTCTATTGGTGCACAACCCAGACCCGTCGTTCGACGTTCTTCTGCTGCTCGAGCGTAACGTGGGTCTGGGCGTTCTGACCTCCTCCATCTTGCAGTTCACCACGTCCATTCCGCATTCGACGCAGGCCAAGAACGAGGCGGAGAAGATCATGTGAAGGAGAGGTGCAGAAATCAGGACTAGTTTTGACATCGAGTACGTAGATGAGTGTAACTCCCTGTTCTCCGCCTTCAAGGACGCGGTGACGGCGTATTATCTGTCACTGCCGCCGCGCGAGGACGAGGAGGCGAGCGTGGGTGATGTGTGGTGACTGAAGGATAGTTGATGCGGGGTCTGAAGGAGGTATTGCGAAGCCAGGACCAGGAGCTGAAGCAACTGCGTATGCAGGTGTCACTGGGAGGGAGCGTGAAGAAGGCGAGGGTGTGTGAGGAGTAGAAGGAGAGCGTGGACGTGTCATATCAGCTGGAGGAGAAGGAGAAGGAGATCCAGGCGCTGCAGATGCAGGTGGACGACGCGATGCTGCAGAAGAAGGAGCTGGAGAAGCAGGTGGAGGAGGACAAGACGAGGGTGGCGGCGCTGGAGGAGGCGCTGGCGGAGAAGGAGAAGGAGAGCGTTGTAGTGCCCAGTGGGAGTGATGGCGTTACGGAGGAGGAGAAGGAGAGGTGGAGTCGCGGTGAGAGAGAGGGCGAGGTGTGATGGGAAGAGAGAGAGGAGTGGCGAGAGAAGGAGAAGCGGTTGGAGGAGCTGCAGAGGAAGCTGCACGCCATGGAGGAGGAGCAGAAGAGTGTGGCGTGGGTGTGAGGGTGAGGCATAGAGATGAAGAGTGAGGCGGAGCGCGTGCAGCGGGAACTCGACGCCGCCAAGGACGACGTGGTGCGGCTGGAGATCGACTTGAGCGACGCCCACTCCCAGCAGGAGAAGCTGAAGGGCGAGTGCGACACGTGTGCGTATGAGCTGAACCAGGTGATGCTGTGTCTGCAGCAGAGCTACGTGGAGGCGGAGATCCTGCGGAAGGGGGTGATGCAGCTGGGCGGGGAGGAGGTGCTGAACAAGCTGACGGTTTCTAGTAAAGAAGCGGCAGAGAAGCTATTCGCAACCAAGCCAGAGTAGTCGTGTTTGTTCCACAAACAGAGTATTGATGGAAGAGCCTCCGCAACTCCCTCATCTTCTCTTCCCTCTTCATGTGCTGCTCGTCCATCAGCAAGCACTCCTTCATCACGCGGGAGTACAGCGCCATCAGCTCGTCGTAGCTCGCCTGGGGGCAGCTCTTCACCAAACCCTCCACTACGCGCATCGCCTCCGCCGTTGCCTCTGGGTCCTCTTCTGTGATCTTCTCATCCTGTGTCTTTGTTTCCTCCTGCCTTTGTGTCTTCACCTCCTGCTCTTGCTTCTCTGTCACCTCCTTCACCTCCGGCTTCACCTCCTCAACCGCCAGCGTGTTGGTCAGCTCATTGCAGGGCTCGCTGGCCTCCTTGGCCTCCTCCGCGCGCCGCCGGGCAATCTCCTCGCAGCGCAGCAGGAGCTCGCGCCCGCCGCGCTTCTTCAGCCGGTGCACATCCTCCTCCACCTCGTCCACCATGGAGGCGGCGGCGCGCACGATGCGCTTGCCGGAGGAGGTGGAGGGGTTGTACTCGCGCGCGTTGGCCTGGATCAGGCGGATGTCGTCGAGGAAGGGCTGGAGCGTGGGGTACTCGCCGTTGTCCACCTTGGCGAACATGTCGTCGAAGCACATGGGGTGGGTGATGATCTCGTAGTAGTCCGGCACGTCCTCCTCCTTCACCGGCTCGTTGAAGCAACGATACCGCGAGTTGCGACTCAGTTGATACAGCACCTCGCGGCAGAAGTCGCGCAGCTCGCGCAAATAGTGGCTCTCCTTCTCCTCCAGCAGCTCCTTCTCCTCCGCCGTCAGCATCACCTTCTTCGGCTCCTCCGGCACCACCTCCAGCGCCGGCAGCGCCGTCGACGGCGTCGGCACGTTCTCCTTCAGGATGACCGGGACCAACTGCTCCAAAAAGGCCCGATTGTCCCAATTCGCGTCCGCCACGCGGAGTTGCTTCACGGCGGCGGGCGGCGCCAGCAGCGGCGCGAAGGCGTCGTTTTGCGTCAGGTCCTCGGTGCTGGAGAGCATCAGCAATAGGGGGCATTCCGGCGAGAGGGACCGGATTGTGTGGACCAGCAGCGGGATGAGCTCCGGCGCGAGGGTCCGCCACGCCTGCACCTGGGGAATGAAGAGGATGGAGGGCGTGTGCGTGAAGGCCTCGCGCACGGCGGCGAGCAGCGTCTCGGCGAAGGAGCCCTCCTTGAGCCCGGCGAGCGGGCTGAATTGCACGAGGTGGCAGCCGTCGATCGCGTGCAGCACGGCGCGGGCCAGCGCGTCGAGGAGGGCGAGCGAGGGCGCGGAGAGCAGGAAGAGTGGGAAGGAGGCCAGCGGCTGCGCGGCGGGCAGGCGCGGCGCGCGCTCGAGCAGGTGGTTCTGGTCGGTGAAGAAGGGGAAGACGGAGTAGACGTCGGCCACGGCGGCGCGCAGGTGGGGCAGCAGCAGCGGACGGAGGTGCGCGGGCAGCGACTGTGCGTTCACGGGGTTGCTGCGGTAGGAGCAGGGCGTGATGCGCACCAGTGCCGCCTCGAAGTCGCGCCGCTCCACGCGCACGGCGGCCGCGTCGATGCGCAGCTTCTGCTCGCTGCCGTAGATCTGCGGGTAGGTGCGGTGCAGCGCGCGCAGCGCCGCCTCCGTGCAGAGCGCCTTCAGGTCCGCGCCCGCGTAGCCGTTGGTGCGCTCGGCCAGCTCCTGGCGCATGGCGTCGCTCAGCGGCGGGCTCCAGGCGCGCGTGTGGATGGAGAGGATGGCCTCGCGCGCGGCGACGTCGGGCAGGTCGAAGAGCAGCTCGCGATCGAAGCGGCCGGGCCGGCGCAGCGCGGGGTCAATGGCGTCCACGCGGTTGGTGGCGCCGATGACGACGACCTGCCCGCGGCTGTCGAGTCCGTCCATGAGCGCGAGCAGCGTGGAGACGATGGAGCTGTGGATCTGGTCCTGCTTGGAGGAGCGCACGGGCGTGAGGCCGTCGATCTCGTCGAAGAAGATCACGGAGGGCTGGTAGGCGCGCGCCTGCTCGAACAGGAGGCGCAGCTGCTTCTCCGCCTCGCCCACCCACTTGGACAGGCAGTCTGCACCCTTGCGCATGAAGAACGAGATGCGCTTGCCGCCCTACGCCTCACGCTTGCCGCCCGCGCCCACCACCGAGCAGCTGTTGCACAGCGCGCGCGCCACGAGCGTCTTGCCGGTGCCCGGCGGGCCCACGAAGAGCACGCCGCGCGGCGGCTGGATGTTGAGGCGCGCGAAGGCCTCGGGGTAGAGCATGGGCAGCATGACCATCTCCTTCAGCGCCGTCACGTGCTGCTGCAGCCCGCCCACCGAGTCCCAGCTCACCGACGCGTCCACTCCCACGGGCGCCGCGTCCGCGCGCAGGGCGTCCTTGGCGCTGGCGGCGTGCGGGTCGTTGATGGGCCGGATGGAGCCGAGGGAGAGGCGACGGCGCTTCTTCGAGCCGCGGTAGGAGGAGTCCGAGTCGGAGGAGGAGGAAGAGGACGTGGAGTAGCCGGAGGAGGAGGAGTGGTGGTGGCGCCGCGCTACGGGGAAGGGGAGGCGGCAGGACCCACTGCGCTTGCGGTCGCGGGTGCGGCCGGCGAGCGAGCGCGTCTTGGAGAACTGGAAGGGGCGGTGCTTCTACGCGTGAGGCCGCGAGGCGGGGAGCACGGCGCGGTTGCGGCGGATCGGATAGCGGCTGGGGTTGGACTGCGCGGAGGGCGCGTCGGAGGCGTCGGAGGCGTCGGAGGCGTCGGAGGCGTCGGAGGCGTCAGAGCCCGGGCCGGACTGCAGCGCGTCGCTCTGCACGTGAGGAAGAGAAGGGGGAAGCACCTTCGCTTTGTTGCGCAGAGGGTAGCGGTGATGTGCGGGCAAGGAGTCGCTGGTGGTGTTGGCGGGGCTGGGACCCTCCGAGGTGCTCGACGACTCGGAATCGACGGGCGTGGATTCGGAACTGTCCGATGAACTCGAGGCCTCCTCACTTTCTGCTGGCTTTCTATGTTTCCGTGTGCTGGTGGGCTTCTTCGTGCGCTGCCGCGAATTAGCGGACTTCTTTGTGGATGAAGCTGAGGAGGCTTCCCTTTTGGAAGACGCCTTGGAGGATGCGTGAACCGCACGCCGCTTGATGGGAGACTGGCCAAAGTACGAGAAGCTGGGCGGATGCTTGATTGCCTATGGATGACGGAAGTGGAGAGGGAAAGACGCGCAGGGGATAGCGGGAGAAGTTCTGAAGGGAAGACTCATCCTCGGAGTCTACGAATCACCAGCCCACTGAAGAATCACCGGATTGACTCTCCTCGTCGTCCGCTCCACTCGCCCTTTCGTCCTCACTGTCGCTCGCGTTCGACTCCACGTCGGAAGCAGGGCTGAAGCATTAGCTTGGAGGCAAGAATGAAAACTACCTAGATTCATTATTGGAGGTCTCTTCTTTCTGCGACTCCTCTTCCTCCGAAGAGGACGAAGCAATGACCTACTTCGTAAGGGAGGGCTCTTTCTGGAGAATTACTCTTTTGGATTTGCGTTTTGTCATTCTCTAGCACAAAAGAAACACTCGCGATATCGTAGAAGGGTTTCTTTGAGAATGCCACTTGGAGGGAGCGCGCCCCGCGCGAAACATCAAGGTTATCACGGAGAGTAGGACCTTGATCTGCCCTTCTCCTCTTGCTTTCAGTTACTCATTGTGCGCCTGACGTCTAAACCGTGCACAGCGAATGTACTTACGAATTACAAATCGGATTTACCACTGCTATTGAACATGACGAGTGTTCGTGTGGAATGGTCTCCAAGCGCCGAAACACTTTGCTATTCCTCTTTTTCGCGTGCCATAGTGTAATACGTAACAGGAGAACAGTATTTCACGTGTGTTTAGGAGACACACTTGGTTGTTTTTCACCAATGGGGAAGGCGAAATCATCTTCCAGATCCTTTGGCTTTCGTGCTAGCAGGGAAAAGCGGACATACGAGGCAAAGAAAGAGGATTGGCTCGTTGTTGACGATTACCGTCCAATTGTTGTTGCGTTGTACTGGGCTCACATGTAGTCGCTCTTTACAGCGGCAGTTCTATTTGTTGCATACCTCTTCACGGTTAATCCCTCCATTGTGGGCGGTGATAACGGAGAAATGGTCACGGGGGCAATCCAACTGGGAACAGTCCATCCCCCTGGTAGGTGACTGCGTTATCGGTTAGGATTAGGTTATCCGCTAATCACGATGATCGGACATCTCGTCTGGCTTCCATTCAAGTGGACAGGACGCCCCGCGCTTGTACTGAACATTTTGGCCATCGTTTTCGAGTGCATCGCGGCCTTTTTCATCTGCGGTTGTGTCTTTTATTTGACCAACGGCGATAAGATAGCCTCTCTGTTTTCTACATGTTTGCACTATGCTATTCCTCCACCGTAGTGCTCATCTCCTTGGGAGAGACGCTGTGGACGCAGTCCGTTCAGTTCGAGGTGTTCACGATGAACAACATGTTTGTCGCCATCGTCCTCTTCCTCACCATCCGCTTCTACTACGCCTACTGGCAGGAGGATTCCGAGCATCGTTCGTCTCCCTCCCCTCCTCCCACCTAGTGTTCCCCATCGCCCTCGTCGGCTCCTTCACCGCGGGCCTGTCGCTCTGCAACCAGCAGACCATCCTCTTCTACCTCGCTCCCATCATTCTCGCCATTTTCGCCACGCTCCTTCGCTCACGCCAGCTCACGCCGCGCCGCTTCCTCCTCCTCCTCGCCGCGCTCCTCCTCGGCCTCCTCCCCTACGCCTACCTCGTCGTCGCCTCCTTCTTCCCCAAGCTCGGCAACTGGGGCGACATGCGTTCGCTCAAGGGTTCGTCCTCGTCCGTCCCTTACCCGCAGGCTTCCTCACCGAGCTGCTGCGCAGCGAGTACGGCACCTTCCAGCTCTTCTCGGGCGACGACCGCGCCAGCAAGGGCGAGATGTTCTTCTTCGGCATCGCGCACTTCGTCGCCGGGCTGTGGACCGTCGCCGTCGCGTCTCCGCTTCATTCATAGAACACGCTGGGCGTGGGCGCGCTGCTGGGCGTGGCGGGCGTCTGGCTGTGCCTGGAGTCCGCGGACAAAAGCCAGCGCAAGGAGGAGAAGACGGTGTTCGACCTGCGCGCCGTGAAGTTCGTGCTGCTGGGCGCCTTCCTGTTCTACGTGGTGGTGTTCCACTACCTGGCGAACCTGCCGCTGGACACGAAGCCGCTCTTCGTCAACGTGCAGATGCGCTTCTGGATGCAGGGCTTCGTCCTCTTCGCGCTCTTCATCGGCGTCGGCTACCACCTCCTCTTCCAGAAATACCCCCGATTCCAGTCGGTGAAGGCTCCCGCCATGGTGCTCCTGCTCCTGCTCCAGCTCGCGGTGACCCTGCCGAAAGTCCTTCCCGTCACCGCACAGAACAACTACCTGGAGGCCTACGGGCGCGCGCAGCTGGCGGCCGTGGCGCCGGGCGGGCTGTACGTGGTGCACGGCGACAGCCAGCAGAACGCGGCGCTGTACCTGAAGCAGTGTCTGGGCGAGTTCCCCGCGGTGGATGTGCTGTACCTGCCGTACGCATCGTACATGTGGTTCAACGCGACGCAGCTGCCGCTGTACCGCGACGTGGTGTGGCCCGGCACGGTGTACCACCCGCTGGGCAGCGTGCTGAAGGGCGAGGGCGGCAACGCGTTCAACCTGAGGTGGGCGTGGCGCTGGACGCTGAGGCGTAGTGAGCTGCTGCGCGCGAACCTGCCGCGCCGCCGCGTGTTCATCAACGCGTGGTACACGGGCAAGGACGAGCCGAAGGACTTCGCGCTGTGGCCGCTGGGCCTGATCAACGAGGTAGGCGTCGCGCGGGCGCTGAACCCCAGGTGAAGCCGGTGGGCGCCGTGCCCGACCGCGCGTGGCTGGCGGCAGCGGTGGAGGCGCTGGGCCAGTTCGACATGCCGGCGGGCTTCCCCGCGGGCTCGTGGGAGAACGAGCTGTACCTGGACGTGGTGGACGCCAAGCGCGTGGGCGAGACGGTGCAGGCTGAGGCGTAGCGCTTCGCGGAGTTCTTCGTGAGCCAGGTGGACTCGATGCAGCTGCACGACATCGAGAAGCGAGTGGGCGCGACGATGTGGCGTGAGGCGTAGTACTACTTGCGCATGGCGGAGCAGTACGCGGTGGACCTGCTGCACCTCCCGGCGGAGGAGGTGAAGGGGCAGCACTTCCTGTACATATCCACTCCAGAAATAGCCCGGATTCTTAACGGCAGTTCCTGATCGGCGCGATGCACCAGAAGTACCGCGAGCTGGAGCCGGTGATCACCAACGTGATGCAATACGACACATGCGTGATGGTGGACGCGCTGAAGAAGTATTTGGCGCTGGAGAAGAGGAAGATCAAGATGGTGGAGACGGTGGGCGAAACGGGCGTGGGTGATGCGTAGTCGCGGGGTCTGGTGCAGTACTTCGAGGGGAAGTGCAAGGAGTACTGGGAGGAGCAGCCGGAAATGCGGGTTGATTTTGACAATATCCCGTCAACGATCCCGGACTATTCTGGATACGAGCAGTACATTCAACTCTAGTGCTGTTGGTTTAAGAAACAAGGACAGTCACTAAAGCTACGCGCCCGCTTCCGATTGGGCTTTTCCTCGGGGTCCGTGGCGGGAGGGGCTGGTTGGGCAGGGGGAGCCGGCTGGGCGTCAGAGTCCTCGCTGCTGAAGCTCCTGTGGCGTTGGAGTTTGGCGTGTTCTTCCTCTTCCCGATGGGGGGAACGAGTGTGCCGGGAATGACTGTCGCGAGAGCGGTGTTCACGAGAACGGTGATCGCGAGAGCGACTGCGTCTTGAGCGATGATGATGATGATGAGAATGGGAGTGGTGACCGTGACGCCGCCGCAGACGCGAGTGAGAACGGGAGGCACTGCCTTTGTCCTTGTCCTCCTCCTCTTGCTCCCTGGGAGGTCGGTAGTCCTTTTTGTGATCGACGCAGATGAGTCTTCCCATGAACTACGGGTCAGCATGCACGAGCGAGCGAACCTCCATCCCTGTGAAATTATCGACAGCGAGCACGCAGCTCAGCCAATTTTCGTAGCGCAAGAATCCGAATCCTTTTGATTTTCCCGTGTCGTGGTCTCGGATCAGGTTTATGTCCTCCACTTCTCCCCATCTACTGCTGACGCATCTTCTGAGCAACGAACTGTGAAAACATGCATATGATATCGCCCTCGCTGAGTTCGGAGGAGAGGCCGCCGAAGTAAACCCAAGGGCAGTCCTTGTAGGTCTGGTGCCAAGATGAGGTGAAGGGAACGTTCTGCTCCGTTTCGGCAGCATTGAGGTGCAATATCTCGTTAATCTTGTTCATCTTGGGAAAACATGAATCGTCTCAAACCAAACACCCTCACTTTTTCAGATAGCCCTTTAACATATCAGCCGCTCCCACTCCCAGCGAGTACGCCCCCGACGCAATGGATGACATCACCGAAGGTCCCGTCGTCGCCGGCTCGCTCTCGCGTCCATTTCCATAGTACTGCGCACTGCTGATGCTGCGCGCGCCGGCGAACTGCTTCAGCTTCTCGTGGCTCTCCTTCTCGTCGTACTACGCATCACTCACACCGCAGACCGCCACCTGCTCGCGCCCGAAGTACTGGTCGGAGCTGATGCCCTTGAAGCCCTTGAACCGGTCCGCCGCCGAGCCCACCGGCTTCTCCTCCTTCCTACGCCTCACGCACTGCCCCGACGGCTACTCGCTCTTGGTTTCCTTGAAGGCGGGCGTTTCCATCTTCTACGCATCACTCACACCGCAGACCGCCACCTTCTCCAGCACCAGCGTGTTGCTGTACTTGCTCGTCTACGCGTCACCTCGCCCGCGCGCGCGCACCGCCTCCACCGGCTTCTTCGCCGCCATCGGCTCGATCGACGTCGCGCCCAGCGCCTTGCCGCCCAGTCCCTTGCGCGTGATGCCCTTCTATGTGTCATTGTCAGTGTCCGTTGTCACCTTCTTCTGGGAGGAGAGCGAGTGGGAGAAGGACTTCGCCTCCACCGGCACCGGCTTCGGCGTCAGGTCCACCACCAGTGTGCCCTTCGGCTCGATGGGTTCTGCGGGCTTCTTCGGTGCAGTAGATGCAGCAGGTGCAGCAGGCATTGCAGGTGCAGCAGGCATTGCAGGTGCAACAGGCTCCTCGTGACACTCGGCAGGGGACTCGCTCTCCATGGTAGGCGTCGATTCCAAATCGAGCTCCTGCTTCACTTGCTTCGCCAAGTACTGCTTATAGCTAGTGCATTAGATAAAGAGGAAGGAGGTACAGCTGAGCAGCCTTTGAAGTGTACTTCTCCTGCAGCTAATGGTCAAGCCTCCCGCTTTCTCCCACCTTCGCATTCAGCAGCATGGACCACCCATGCTCCTTGAAGAATTTCGCCGCTCTGTCGTTTCCGCCAAGCTAGGGGTTACAAAAAACACCGACTCCTGCTCTCATGGCAGCGATTTGGTCCTCTTTCCATACGTCCAACTGTGTTGATCTGCGTGTGAAATCAGAAGTCCAAAAGGTCACTTAATGAAGGAGATGTGCACACCCATGTTTCGGTGCGTTGCCGAGCACTCCAGGCAGATGTACACACCGTAGGGAATGGATGCCCAGGTGGGATTCTTCTGTCCGCAGTCGAAGCAGACCTAATGCGTCAGCGGCAGCCGTTTTATCATCATTCCTACCTTGTTTGCGGGATTCGACCGAAGCTTCTTGAAAATCGCTTCGCTTTCTTCGTGTGTCAGCGTCTTAGCCATTGTATGATTCTGTCTCCAACAAACAGCGCTCTCCATCAAATCCCGAAGAAATGAAAGTAGCGAGCTTATTCGTCGTCGGAATCCTCCTCCTCAGCGACGCAGAACTCCTTCTCGGACACGTAGATACCATCGAGGAACTTACGGATAT
>ERZ827156.3560-NODE-3560-length-13887-cov-11.676330_pt1 | contig 13887 bp, 16 predicted proteins | sample MGYA00519919_ERZ827156 | MGnify/ENA primary metagenome ERZ827156 (study PRJEB31778, sample SAMEA3449269) | human gut metagenome | biome: human gut; feature: human-associated habitat; material: faeces | place: United Kingdom | collected 2010/2012 ... | reverse complement strand
ATTTTTTTAGTTTTGGTATTGATTTTATTTCTTCAAAATTACTATATTCTTCTATCTGTTTTTTGGCTTCTTTTTGTTTTTCTTCTAGCTTATTTTTCTCTCCTTTTTTTAGATATTTGAATTCTATCATAATTGCATTATAGCCTTTTTCTACATTTTTTGGTACAATTAGTAAATCTGGATATTTTCTATTTACTTCCATCTCTGATTTTACTAAATAAACTTTTAAATTTTTTACAATACAATAAAATATTAATTTTACATATTTTTCATCGAACTTCTGGAAGTCTCTATTTGACAAACCTTCTAAATATTCATGTAGCAACCCTACCGTTTTACTTATTTTTCCTTCTAATGCAATTTCTTTTTCTATTTCGTTATAATCTCCTTGAATTTCTGTTCCTATTATTTTATTAATAAATTCTATAAAGTAATCTGAATATATATTTTTCATTACTTGGTTTGGTATTTTTAATTCTGGTCTTTCAAATTCTTCTCCCGCTATTGTTAAATACCCTAAATAAAACAGCATTGATATCATGTCTTTTTCAGTAAACTCTATTGCCGGGTTAAATTTTTCTGTTATATCACTTACTATTCCTTCCCCTGCAACAGTTCTTTCAAGTATTTCTTCTCTTTTTTCTCCTTGGCATAAATCTAGCATTTTTCCTAATTTACTATAATCACTTGCAATATTTACATCTATTAATTTAGTTGGTATTTTCCCAAGTCCCAAATAATCTGATAAGAAATATAAACACATATTTGAATTATACATTCTTTGTTTTGCGTCTATTGAAAATTTATACCCATCATAGTTTTCTTTCATTATTGGTAATATTTCTTCTTGTTCTTCTTCTGATATTTGCTGTTCAGTCATTAATGATATTAATTCTTCTTTAGTAAATCCCATCATCTCATTAAATCTTGCATCTTGCGTTATGTCTTTACTTATGTTAAACCCGGATGTTAGGCTATCCAGCGTGATTGGAGCAACTCCCGTTATAAAAATTCTGTCTACAACCTTTTCTGTTCCTTTTTTTAATATTTCATACCATTTACGTACTTTTCCGTTTTTAGATACCAAACTTCTAAAATGTTCTGTATGAAATCCTAATAATTCGTTTGCAAAGTGGTCATATTCATCTATTATTACAAATATTTTTTCATTTTCTCTTTGCAATGAAAACGCTTTAAATAAATTATCTAGTATATTTTCTGCATCATCTTCATTATTAACAAAAAAATCTACATTATATTTTTTTATAAACACCTCTATTGATGAGCTAACTTCTCTATTAAATCCCTTTATTGTACTTTCTACTGTTTCTGTATCAATCCCAGAAAAGTTAAATCTTAATATATGATAACTATTTTTCCTTGGTGTTGGGTTTTTACCAATATAGGTATTTTCAAATAATTTTTCAAATTTATCTACTTTTAAAATATCATAGTAATTTTCTAAAACACTTGTAAACAGTGTCTTTCCAAACTTTCTTGGACGTAAAAACATTATATTTGGTTCTGACAAATTTTCTAATTTTTCTATATATTCCGTTTTATCTACATATTCATAATTTTGTTCTACTATTTTTTCATAATTACTTATTCCACATGGTAACTTTTTCATTTTTTCTCCTTTCTATATTGCAAAAAAAATTTTTGAGCAATCTATATTACTATTTTAATTTTACCCCAAAACAAAAAAAATAGCAAGAAATTCTTGCTATTTTTTGTTTTTGCCTTTGAAGGCATTAAAAATTCCTTTAAATGAAACTTCTTGATGTAGAAATTCATTAATTTCATCTTCAACTTTTTGTTGATATGGAGTAAGTTCAACTTTAATTGGTGCAGTTAAGTCTACTTCTTGGAATAAGAAAGCTTTAATTCTAGACCATAAACCTTGTTTTGTTATAGCTTTTTCTCTCCCAATTGGTTGGAACATATTTCCATTTTTTGCTTGTTCATTTGCGCCAAAGTTGTTGTTCATTCCATAAGTTTTGAACACATTTGCATTACCTTTTTGTGTTCCAAAAGGTTGACTTGCATTTTGAGTATTATTTTCTGTGCCCCATGCTTGCTCTTTAAAATTTTGGTTTTGGGTATTGTTTTCAGTTCCCCATGCTTGCTCTTTAATATTTTCATTTTGAGTATTGTTTTCGCCATTCCAATTTACATTTGGGTTTTGAAATTCTGTTTTAACATTACCATCAAAATATGATGTGTTTTCATTTACGTTAGCCCCTTCAAACTTTCCTCCACCAAAAACTCCATTATAATTATTATTTTCTTGTGACATTTTTTTCCTCCTTTGTATTTTTTTATTAAATACTCTATACCTTTTATACTACAAATTGTAAAAATAATCAATACTATTTTCAATTTTTTATATTTCTTTTTTATTACACAAATATTACAATTGTATTACATTTCTACAAAGTATTACCTAAAAAAATATGTATAAAATTTTTTAACATTCTTTCCATTTTTGATATTCTTGTTTTATTATTTCTAAAACTTCCTCTGGTCTCAAATTAGTTGTATCTATAACTAAATCATAATTATTCATATCATCTCTACGAACTTTATACAAATCTAAATATCTTTGCAAATCACTTTTTGTTCTTTTAATCATATCTGCTTTTTGTTCTTCAAGAGTCGGTAAGTCTTCTGATCTTTTTCTGTGTGGGTCTGCAAATGCCCTTTTAGCAGCAACATCTACATCTACTTTTAAATATACTTTAAATGATTCAGGAACAGCATACCATCCTAATTTTGCATCTATAACAATATTTTCATTATTTTTAGCATATTCTGTAGCACTTCTTTCTATTTCTATATCTATTTCTGGATGATCTTTAACATAAAACCCAAATTCTGTAACACTCATGCCGCTTTTTATGGCTAATTCTCTAAAATATGTACCATTTCTATATAGAAAAAAGCCTAAATCTTCTGCAAGCATTTTAGATACTGTACTTTGTCCACTTGCTAAATCTCCTGTAATTGAAATTACATCTTTTCTTTTCATATTTTTACTTTTAAACTCCCTTATTCTTCATTTTCATTTTTTTCTTCGTCTATTTCATTTTCTTCTTCGTCTTTTTGTTCTGGTGAATAGATATTAATTTTTCCTTCTGCAATTTCTTTTGCAGCAAGTGTTACTGGTGATGGTTCATCTTCTTTTGTTAATGCCTCATCTCCATTTGCAATTTGTCTAGCTCTTCTTGATGTTGCAATTACAAGTGCATATCTGTTTTCTGCATGTTCTAAAAGTTCATTTACTGTTGGTTTAACTATCATTAAAAATTCCTCCTTACTATTAACTATCTTGTTCTATATCTTTATCAAATCTTCCTGCTACTGTTTCAGGTTGAATTGCAGATAATATTATATGGTCTGATTCCATAATAATTACTGCTCTTGTTCTTCTACCACAAGTAGCGTCTACCGCCGTTTTGCTGTCTTTTGCTTCTTGTACCATTCTTTTTATTGGTGCTGAATCCGGGCTTACTATAGCAACTATTTTATCTGCTGAAACAATATTTCCAAAACCGATATTTATTAATTTCATAAAACCATTTCCTTCCAATTATCAAATTTCCTATATTTTAACACATTTTCTTAACAAAGTCTAGCAATTTATTCATTTTTTGCCTTTTTTCTTTGTTGCTTCTTTTTTTATTGGTATATTTTCTACTATTTCTGAAATATCACTTAAGCTTTTTAAATATTCTCTTTTTTCGTTTGTATATATTATAATTGATTTTAATAAATAATAAATAAAAATTATAAAACATGAAACTAACATGTAGTTATCAAATGTAAACCCTATTTTATTTATAACATTAAAACTTGTTAATGTATGTATAGCTAATGCTAAAACTTCAATTCCTGTAATTGCAAGGCTATCCTCATCTTTATGATATGCCACTTCAAATATACCTATACTTAAGAATAATATAAACAAACTTGATATTTTAATTAGTTTAAATGTTACAGGTTCTCCAATTTTAATAAAAATTAAACTAATGCAAACAAAATAAATTAACATTGTAAAAAACACAATAATATTTTTTATCAATTGTTGTAAAAATGTTTTATTTTCTTCTTCCATATGTAAATTCTCCCTTTATATAAAAACAAAGTACCAAGATTATTCTTTGTAATCGTTGATACTCTAGTGTTTTATCATTTTGGTGACCCCTACGGGAATCGAACCCATGATTTGGCCTTGAGAGGGCCACGTCTTAACCGCTTGACCAAGGGGCCAAAATGTTTACTATATATTTATAACATTTTTTTCCCCTTTAGTCAAGGCTTTTTCTAGATTTTTTATTCAAAACTTGTATAAGTTGTAGGATTTAAATAATTATTGTCTTTTAATAACTCAAAATGTAAATGATACTCATCTGAAAATTCAAATGTTGCAGTTTTTCCAACTGTTCCAATAGTTTGACCAGCTTCAACTTTCTCTCCTTCAACTATATATTCTGCTGTAAGCAAATTAGCATATATGGTCTGATACCCATCGTCATGATTTATAATTACAGTAAGTCCATATCTTGGGTCATTTTTTATTGCATAAACTTTACCTTTTGCAGCAGCTGTTACAACCGCTGTTTTATCAGCTTTTATATCTACTCCATTATGTGTTACCCATTCTTGAAGAGTATCTGAATATACTAAAGAATCTCTTGCAAAATCTCTTAAAATTTTACCTTTAACTGGTGCTGAAAATTTTATTTCTTCTTTTTTATTTTCTTCTTTTTTTGTGTTTTCCGGATTTACTATTTCTTTTTTTTGTATTACATTTTGTTTTTTAGTCTCTGTTTTTTTCTCTGTATTTTGTGTATTATTTTCTTTTATAGAGTTTTGTTCTAAAGTATTTGTTTCATTACTAGCCTCATTAACGTTTTTTCCAATTGTAGTACTTACAATTTCATATTCATCATCATCATTATTTTGTGCTTCTTCAATGCTTTCCTGCTCCTCTATATAATTACTTTTATTAGTTTTTGCATTAATTAAAAAAATTATTAATGTAGTAACTAGTATTGCAATTATAACTACACCTACTATAATCATCCCCGTAGTTATGTTCTCTTCATATTTTCTAAAATGTTTACTCATATAATCCTCCTTAAAAAATTTACTTAAAACTAGTATTTACTTTTTAAGGAAATTTATACTATTTTACAGTGATATTTTCAAATTCTTTTGGATTATTTATAATATAAATTTGTGCTAAATCTTTTAAGTCAAAATTTTGGTATTCTTCAATTTTTAGTTCTTGCTCAATTTTTGAATTTTGCTTAAATTCTATATTAAAATCATTTACTATTTTACCTGAAAAACGTTTCTTCTTTATTTTAATTTTTTCGTCTAAATTAATAATAATTCCATCATCTTTTAAAACATATCTATTTATTAATTCTTCTGTAAAATCAACATTTACAATAATATTAGACCTTACTATGGCTTTTTTCTTATTGTTTGTTAATGTAATAATAATTCCATTTTCTTCATACTCTTTTTTAGAAAATTTAACAAAACTTTCTATATTATTTGTAACAATATGTACAGATTTAAATTCTTGAGCTATTTGCTCAATTACATCAAGAATTTTTTTATCTTTATAATTTATTAAAAATGAAATTTCTGAAGTTTTAGTATTAATCTTATTGCTACTACATATTTTTTCTATTACATCTTTTATAAGTAATTTAAAAAGATATTTACTATTTGCTATTTCTATTTCATTTGAATACAATAAATTAACAAAATCCCTATCTTGCTTTAAGGATTTTGTTAATATAACTTTTTTACATTTTGCTTTACTTTTTATTAATGATACTAATTTGCGTTTTTTATTAAATTCTAAATTATTAATGTTTCCATTAATTATTATTTTATCTTCATTAATTTCTACTTTTTTTAATAAAAGTTTCCACATTTTTATTTTTTCATTTTCTTTTAAAAACATAATTTGCACTATTAATCACCTAGTACAAATATATTATTTAACTATAATTAATATGTACCTTTTTAATAATCTTTTTGGCTTAAATTAGGATAAGTAAATACTTTACCACCTTCTGAAAATTGGTAAGATAATGTATGATCTTTATTAAATGTGTTTAATCCCTTTAAAAAGTATTTATACCTTATTTTATTTGTAACTTTTCCATTTCCAACAACTATTGGGTCATCCCATGTGCAATCTACCAAATACCATGTATCTTTTAATTTTACAGCATTCCATGCATGATTTTCTTTTTTCCCAGAACTATTTGTACCAACACCTTGTAACATTTCGCATTCATACCCAGCTTGGTTTGCAAAATATTTAAATGCTTTTGCATATCCTTCACATACACAAGTTTTATTTATTAATGCTCCATAAATACTATAACTTCCGTTTAGCAGAATATGTTTTATCATATTCTATACTATCTATTAAATAATCATGTATATATAATATATTTTGATAGTCATTTCCTTTTAAACTTTTTATTACATTATTTTTTATATTTTCTATTTGTGCTTCAATTTTATTTACTTCGTCTAAATTAGATACATCTGAATTATAATATGTTGTACCTTTTTTAGGTCCTATATATACATTATACGTTGTTTTTAAAAATTTAGTTGTTGTTTCAATGTTTAAAAACAATTTGTTAACATCTAAATAAAATAACTCTGGGTTATCATGTGTAAATGCTTCTATTCCAGTTTGATAGTCATTTCCTAAAATATCACTTCCACCTTCTTGAGCCAATAAATCCGAAAATTTATCTCCATATTTAATAACAAATTCACCTGATTTTAAATTACTTTTATTTTCTTGCAATCCATTATAAATTATTTTTTGATTATCATTTAACTGATTATAAAAAAAGCTATTTACAGAATTATTTATATTTTGAACTTTGCTTGTTTTTTCGTTATTTTGGTTTGTAGTATCTACTCCTATTAAGTTTAAATCGTTAGTTTCTGTTTTCTTTTTATCTTCTTCTGAACTTGGTATTTCAGTTACTATTCTGTTTAAATTAATTGTTTGGTTTAAATCTTCTTCGGGAAAAAGTTTAAAATAAAAATAATAAGCAACTGCAATTATTCCTGCTATTAAAAAAAGTATTACAAGAAAACCAAAAAAAGTTTTAAGTGCTTTCTTCATTTGTTCAACTCCTTACATTAAAATTCTCTATTTATATAATACCAAAAAAAAATAAAAATAGCAATATATTTTGCTATTTTTACCTTTTATTTACGTAAATAATATTTTTATTATAATTTTTTATATTCATTAACTTTCTTTATAGAATATACTGCAGATATTCCACTTATTACTAAAATTATAGTTATTATACTTCCAGATTCTCCTAAACCTGTTTTTGCTAATGTATTTTCATTTGTCACACTTCTATTTGTAGTTGATAAATTTGATGTGTTAGTATTTGTTGTACTTAATGATGAATTTGTATTCGTATTTGAAGTATTGTTTGTATTTGAAGTAGTACCTGTTGCATTTAATGAGCTAAAACCTTCTTCGTCATCTCCGTCCTCATCATCTCCAGAGTCTGTGTTTGTATTATCTGATGAAGAATTATTAGAACTGTTTCCTGTTAAATCATTAAAAATATCACCACTTGAATTATCTGCTGCAAATACTTTATTAGACATTGTTAATGCAATTATTAATCCTATAACTATAATTAATACTCGTTTCATTATTTTTACTTTTTTCATTCTATAATCTCTCCTTACTAATTTTTAATCTTTTTATTATTTATTAATAAAGTTTTTATACATCACTTTCTATTGTACTACTTTTTTTTATATATGTCAAACTTTTTTTAGTTTTTTTTTATTACAATTATATTACATTTTAATTTTCTTGTTTTATAAGCATAAATTAGCTATACTATATAATTATAATTTTTAAACATTAAATTTAAATAATACAATATCTCCATCTTGCATAATATAATCTTTTCCTTCTTGACGTACTAAACCTCTTTCTTTTGCTTGAACCATTGAACCACATTCAATTAAGTCATTGTAAGACACAACTTCTGCTTTTATAAAACCTCTTTCAATATCTGAATGTATTTTTCCTGCTGCTTGAGGTGCTTTTGTTCCTTTTTTTATTGTCCATGCTCTTACCTCTGGCTCTCCTGCTGTTAAAAATGACATTAATCCTAATAAGTCATAACTTTTTTTTATTAATTTATCTAATCCAGATTCTTTTAAGCCAAGGGCTTCTAACATTTCTTTTTTATCCAATTCATCTAGTGAAGATAACTCTTCTTCTATTTTTATTGAAAGTGGTATAACTTCTGAATTTTCTTTTTTTGCATATTCCTTAACTTTTAAAACCTGTTTGTCTTTATCACAATTTTCAAGTTGCTCTTCTGAAACGTTTGCAACATAAATTATAGGTTTACTTGTTAATAAAAACATATCTTTTAAAATTTCTTTTTCTTCTTCATTATATTCTAAACTTCTTGCAGGCATTTCATTTTCTAGATTGCTCTTTATTTTTTCAAGTAGTTTTATTTCTTCTTGATATTTTTTATCTGCTTTTAACATTTTTTTTGCTTTTTCCAATCTTTTATCTACAGTTTCAATATCTGCAAAAATAAGCTCTAGATTTATTATTTCTATATCTCTTATTGGGTCTACATTTCCATTTACATGAACTACATTTGGATCTTCAAAGCACCTAACTACTTCACAAATTGCATCTGTTTCTCTTATGTGTGATAAAAATTTATTTCCAAGACCTTCTCCCTTACTTGCACCTTTAACTAATCCAGCAATATCAACAAATTCTACTATTGCATGAGTTGTTTTTTGAGGATTATACATTTTGGTTAATTTGTCTAATCTTTCGTCTGGCACTGCAACAACCCCAACATTTGGCTCAATTGTACAAAATGGATAATTTGCACACTCTGCTCCAACTTTTGTTATACTATTAAATAATGTGCTTTTTCCAACATTTGGAAGTCCTACTATTCCAATTTTCATTTTTTTCATTCCTTTCTTTATGGTGTAACTTAAAGATTCAAAAAAATATACATAAAGGCTTGATTTTTTATATTTTATCTGTTATTATTAGAAAAGTTTTAAAACTTCCTTAATAAATAAACATGCTTCTATAGCTCAGTTGGTAGAGCACCGCCTTGGTAAGGCGGAGGTCGTGAGTTCAATTCTCATTGGAAGCTCCATTATTTGAAAAAATTTTAAATTTTTCTATATTAGGAAAGCCAATATGACTTTCCTAATATATTTTTTATATTTCTTTCCAAAACCAGTCTAGACTATTGTCTATACTTTTAATGTTATTCTTTTTTGCTTCAATATCGTCAACCCATAAATATGAGAAGAATGTTACAAATATAAATATAAAGTCTAGTGCTATACATCTATATAAAACACCAGCTAAATATAAAAATTCTTCACTTAAAGTTGAAACTTGAACCACATGAATAATTAGCATAATTAAAAAAGCTCCAAGTGGCAACATAACGATTGTACTTTTTTTAACTTCTTGTCCTAAAAAAACTAATAATGCTGTTGCTAGTACTACCAATAATAATGTTAACGGATTTGTTATATCTAATACAAACATATCTCTTCCTCCTATTCTTTCGTTTATTATTATATGTTTATATTATCATTTTTATATATTTTTTTCAAGCTATTTATATTACTTTTATATTACTTTTATGTTACAATTTTATTACATTTTTTCTGGCATTTCTATACCAAGCAATTTAGCTCCCTGTTTTAATACTTTTCCTACCATATATGTTAAATAAATTCTTGCATTTTGAATTTCTTTTTCATTACATATAATTTTATTTTCATTATAAAATAGACTATAGCTTTTTGCTAAATCAATTAAATATCTTGCAAGTATTGATGGTTCATTTTTATATACAACTTGTTTTAATGTTTCTTCAAAATTATAAATAATATTTATTATATTTTGTGAATATTTATCTTGCAAATTATTAATATTTATTTCTTCAGCTTTAGGCATATATTGAGCTTTATTTAACACACTTTGTGTTCTTACATATGTATATTGAATATATGGCCCTGTTTCTCCTTGAAAATTAAGTACTTCTTCCCATTTAAAAATTTGGTCTTTTACTCGTGATGTTGCTAAATTATTAAATACCACAGCACCAATACCAACTTTTCTTGCAATATCTTCTTTATTTTCTACATCTGGATTTTTTTCTTCAAGAATTTTATCTACTCTTGATATAGCTTCATTTAATAAATCTTCCAATTTTATTAAAGTTCCTTCTCTTGTTGACATTTTACCTGTTTCAAGCCTTATCATTCCATAAGAAATATGCTCTAAACCTTTTATGTATTTTTCATCTAATCCTAAATATCTTGCCGAACCAAAAACCTGTCTAAAATGTAAATCTTGTTCAGAGCCAACAACATATAAACATTTATCGTAATCATATGTTCTTGCTCTATATAAAATTGCTGCTAAATCTCTTGTGCCATATGTTGTTGAGCCATTTGACTTAACAATCATACATGGTGTTGAAATATTTTGGTCTTCTAAATTAATTATTTTTGCACCATTTGATTCTACTAAATGTCCCGATTTTTGGAGAATATCTATTACTTCTGGCATTTTATCTGTGTAAAATGCTTCTCCATTCCATGAATCAAAAGTAGTTCCTAACATATTGTATATTCTTTGAAATTCTTGTAAACTTAATTCTTTAAATTTTTTCCAAATTTCTATACAGTATTTGTCTCCATTTTCCAATTTTTTGAAATTTTCTCTACATTCATTTAATACATTTTCATCGTTTTTACATAATTCATTTATTCTAACATATAAATCTAATAAATCATCTATTGGATGTTCTTTGAAAGAATATTCACTTCCCCATTTTTTGTACCCTTCTATCATTTTACCAAATTGAGTTCCATAATCTCCTAGATGATTAATTCCTATAACATTATAGCCTAAAAATTTATATATATTATATAATGCTTGCCCTATTCCTGTTGTTCTTAAATGCCCTATGTGAAATGGTTTTGCAATATTAGGCGAAGAAAATTCAACAATTATATTTGTTCCCTTTCCAAAATTGGATTCCCCATATTGTTCATTATTTGCCATTTCTTCTATAATTTGTTTTGTTTTATTTAATTTATTTACAAAAAAGTTAAGATACCCACCTACTACTTCCACTTTAGATATAATCTCTTCTTCAATTTGAAATTCCTGTTTAATTTCATTTGCTATAACTATAGGCGATTTCTTAAGTGTTTTTGCTAATTTAAAGCATGGAAAAGCATAATCACCATTTGCCATATCTTTTGGTATCTCTATATATTTTTCAATTTCTTCTTGAGGTATATTAGTTGCTTTTGCTATCTGCTCTGAAATTTTAGATTTATAGCTTACCATTTTAATCATTCCCTTCTTGCCCAATTAAGAGCCACTAAAATACCTTATTTTTCAAAATAATTTAGTTTCATAGCTTTTTTTATTTCTTTCATAGTAACTTTAGCTTCCTCTTGAGCTTTTTTTGTTCCTTCTTTTAATATTCTTTCTACTTCTTCTGGGTGTTCTTCATAATATTTTCTTTTTTCTCTCATTGGTCTTAAATATTCTATTATATTATTTGCCAATTGTTTTTTACAAGCAACACATCCTCTTTTTCCTGCTCTACATTCTTCGCATACTTTTTTCACTTCTTCTTCTTTGCTAAATAATTTATAATAATATGCTACCATACATATATCTGGATTTCCTAAATCATCTTTTTTTATTCTATTTGGGTCTGTTACTGCACTCATCACTTTTTTTTGTATTTCTTCTGGTGTATCTGAAATATAAATTGCATTTCCTAGTGATTTACCCATTTTCTCATTTCCATCTAATCCTTTTATTCTTTTATTTTTAGATAAATAAATTTCCGGCTCTTTTAAAACATCTCCATAAATATTATTAAATTTTCTTACAATTTCTCTACATTGCTCTATTAAAGGCTCTTGGTCTTCTCCTGCTGGAACAATTTCTCCTCCTAATACTGTTATATCTGCTGCTTGACTTACTGGGTACCCTAAAAAACCATATGTTACACTTTCCCCAAAAACATCTCTTTTTTGAGCAATTTCTGTTTTTACAGTTGGGTTTCTTTCTAACCTTGCTATAGTAACTAAATTTGAATAAAATACTGTTAATTCTGCAGTTTCAGGTATCATTGATTGTATATATATTGTTGCTTTATTGGGGTCTATACCACAAGATAAATAATCTATAACTAATTCTCTAACACTTTTTCTAACTTTGTCTGGGTTTGTAAAATTATCTGTTAAAGCTTGAACATCTGCTATTAAAATATATTCTTCATATTCATCTTGCATTTTTACTCTATTTATTAAAGAACCAAAATAATGACCTATATGCATTTTTCCTGTCGGTCTATCTCCTGTAACAATTCTTTTTTTCTTCATCTTATTTCACTTCACTTTCATTTATTTAGGCTACACAGCCTTTTTCTCTTCAATATTTTACTATACAAAATAAAAAAAATCAAGACTAAACAACATATAATAATATACAAAGAAAATGAAGCAAGCTCCCTATAAAAATGGCAATATGAAATAGAGAATGTATATATTTACGTTTTTTTCCAAGCCCATATAAAATTGCTCCAATTGTATATATTATTCCTCCACCTACTAAAAGTATCATTCCGCCTAATCCTAATTTTTGTGGTAATAAATTTACTTTAAAAATAATTGTCCAACCCATTAATAAATAACATATCATAGAAAAAACTTTATATTTTTTTAAATCTATTGAATTTAGTACTATTCCTAAAATTGCAGTTCCCCAAATAATACCAAAAATCCACCAACCGTAATTTCATATCAATTTCTCTTAATGTGCAAAGTGCAAAAGGCGTGTATGAACCTGCAATAAGTAAAAAAATAGAGCAATGGTCCAAAATTTGAAAGACTTTTTTGGCTGTTGTATTTGGTTTTAACCCATGGTAAACACTTGACATTGTATATAATAATATCATTGTTACTCCATAAATTGCTCCGCTTACAACTCCATATCCATTATGGTGTATTGCTGCAAATACAACACATAATACAAGTGCTACTATTCCTAGTGCTCCTCCTACGATGTGTGATGTCATATTAAATATTTCTTCTCCTTTGCTGTATTTTGGCAATATTCTGTCTTTTAGCTTTGTTCTTTTCATTGATGCTCCTCCTATATTAGTCTTGTGTTATCCATTTTACTAAATCCATATTTGCTGATTCTAATAGCATTTCGTGTTTTGGCATTACTCTAAATGTGTATCCGTAGTTTCCTCCTGTTTTTAGTTCTATTTTTGTTTCGTATTCATAATTTTTGCTGTTTTCTGCTTTTGTTTTTATTTGTTGCATTGGTATTATTGATATGTCTTCTACTACTCCATTTTCTAATATTTTTCCGTAGTAACATTCTACTGATATGTGTTCTGGATTTATATTTGGTAATTCTACTTGACATCTTACAGTTATACATTTTCCAGCGTCTATTGCTATATTATTTAAGTTATCTTCTTTTTGTGTTATTTTTATGTCTTTCCAATTGCGGTACATATCGTTTTTCCATGCATTAAATCGTGTTACATCACTTAAATCTTTATAATATTTATTGTGTAGATTGCATAATGGGATATAAAATTGTGATGTGTAATCTGATAACATTCTTGATGAGCTGTATTTTCCTCCTGTTGATATTATTGATTCTTTCATATAGTCTAACCATTCTTTTGATATTCCATTTTTTTCTTTATTATAATATGCAGGTATTATTTTTTGTTCTAA
>ERZ827156.3555-NODE-3555-length-13899-cov-3.370196_pt1 | contig 13899 bp, 15 predicted proteins | sample MGYA00519919_ERZ827156 | MGnify/ENA primary metagenome ERZ827156 (study PRJEB31778, sample SAMEA3449269) | human gut metagenome | biome: human gut; feature: human-associated habitat; material: faeces | place: United Kingdom | collected 2010/2012 ... | reverse complement strand
CGTCACTCATGACGATGGTCGGAGTTGATTGGGAAAAGTTGTGCGGCGAGCGCTTCGTTTAAGCGTCTCACGGCTTTGGGACGTCCTTCGGCAGCTTCAACGGCGAGAAACGGCCCGATCGGAATCGAATCGCATACAGTAACAGAAATTTGCATGCGGCGCGGCGGGATCGTATACCAATGAATGCCTTTCATCAGCGCGGGCGGTTCGCAGGTAATGCGCACCGGGGTGATGTCGTGCCGGGAAGCGAGCGCGGCAGCGGCGGCTCCGTGCTTTAAATGGGACGGCACGCCCGGCGTGGTGCGGGTGCCCTCCGGAAAGATGATGAGGGTATCGCGGGCGGCAAGGGATTCAGCACAAGCGTTGATGAGATCCGGGCCGCTGTCGTTGGCGATGTAGCCCGAGGTCACGATGGGCGCGCGCAATGCAAACGAATCGAGCAGTTTTGCCTTGACGAGGCAGTTGGCGTTGCGGATCATCGACATCACAATGACGACGTCGATGAGCGTGGGGTGCGACGGGCAGAGAAGGAGGCCGGGCTGCTGGAGTTTTTCCCGGCCTTTTACCGTAAGGCGCAGGGGCCCCAAGGCCTGCATGAGTCCGATAAAGAAGGCAAAACTCACTTGAACGATGCGCCGGGCGCTGAGTTCGCGCCGTCGCGGGGTTCGGATGAAGAGTGTGAGGAGCGGACACGCTGCGAAGCGAAAGAGAAGCCCCATCAGCGTGAAGGTGAGAAAACCGAAGCCCGTTGCCAGCACGCGCCAGGCGTAGTCAAGGCGCCGTCCTATTTCTGCCATAACCAACCTCGTTCACCTTCCGTGTGAAGCCATTGCTGGGCGTCCGAGAGCAAAAACGTCAGGTCGGGAGGAAGAGGGTCGGTCACCGCATCTGCGCCGACCGTTGCCGTCGGCGTCAGAGAGAAACCGGCTTGGGACGGCTGCCGGGTGAGCCGCAGGGCCCAGACGTAGGGAACGGCGGGCGCGAGCCGTTCGTGAGCGGGGTGATCCCATACGTCGGGGAGCGGTGCTTCCGCGCGAACGAGAACGACGCTTTCCGACGTCTGAAGCTGAAGAAAGCTTTCCGTGAGGCCCGCTTCGGTCGTAAAGTTGCCGGCACTCACGGCGGGCGCCGGCGCATGGTTCTTGAGCCAGATGCCGGCTGCACCCGAAGCGGCGTTATGAACGCTCGACGTAAAGCCGGCGGGACTCACGTCGCCTGTTGCCGTCATCTCGCTCACAAGTTGACAGCTTTTTCCTGAGTCGCCCCAACTCGAAGCGACGACGAACGGTTCTTCGTCGCGAAGTTGAACGGCGGCGAGGGCACTCGCCACGAGTTTTCCGAGCGGCGTGAGGCGCCGCCGCAACATCACGGGCGCGGGACAAGCGGGAAGTTCGCCCGCGGCGGTGACGGCCGAAGGGGCCGCCAAGGCTTCACGAACGGCATCGACGCCGATGAAGCCCGGCAAGGCGGCATAAAAATCTTGATAGTAAAAGTGCATCATTCGTCCGCCGGTCGGCATAAGAGAAGCGTATGCGACACCCCCAGCCGATCTTCCGTTTGTTCAATCGTGAGTCCTGCCCGAGAAAGAATCTCGCGGAGTTCTTTTCCGGAGAAAAAGCGGGAATTGCCGTTGGCAATCGCCGTAAAGTAGAGGGACGTTCCCAGAAGACTCAGTCGAGCGGCCTCATAAGACTGTCGATCCCACAGGCATTCCAAAACGGCAATGCGGCCTCCGGGGGCTAGAAACGCTTTCATGCGCGTAAGAATACTCACGGCCTGATCCGGGGTGAAGCAGTCCAGAAATTGGCTCATCCAGATTAAGTCGGCTTTTTCGTCCGTTTCGGGGAGCGCTTCGGGATTGAGCCAGTTGACGCTCGCCGTCGTGAGACGCGTGCGCACGTCGGCAAGATCGGAATTTTCCTCAGAGAGTCGGCACTGCTGCGGCAGATCGATGATTTTCACGCAGAGGTCGGGCATCTCCCGCAGGGCGACGCCGGCAAATTTTCCGGTGTTGCCTCCGACATCGAAAAGCCGTTTTGGAGCTACGTTCTTTTTGAGCCACCGGGCACAGTCCCGGAAGGCACCGTCCGAATAAAAATGGTCAAATCCGAACCACGAGGATTTGGCCCGAGGGCTGAGTTCGAAAAGATGCGGATAAATGGTGTCCGTCCAGTTGCCGAGTTCCTTGAGGCCGGCGGCTGTCCCGGTGGTGAGGGCTTCCTGCAGATGGTCGAGCCCGCGATAACAAACGTCTGCCGTAAAGTCGAGATTGACGGACGTCATGGTGTCTAAGAGCAGGCAATCTCCGGTTTTGGTGAGCGTGAGACGGTCGTCCGTGACGGCCGTTACGTCGGCCGCCGTCAAAAGTTCGGTGACGACCTGAACGGCATAAGGCGTCAAATGCGTCGCGTCGGCAATTTCGTCGACGGTGAGTCCCGTCGGATGGTCGGCGAGACACTGCAGAATGCCGAGGCGTTTAGCGGCGACCGTTGCCTGAAAGACAAAAGGCGAAAAGGCGATTTTCTGCGCAGAGGAGAGTGCCTCAATAATGGAGTTTTTTTGAGTCATTCTTCCGTCCAGCGTTTCAAGATGAGGGACGTATTGATGCCGCCGAAAGCAAAGTTGTTGCTCATGACGTAGTTCGTTTCAATTTTGCGCGGCTCGGCCATGATGTAGTCGAGCGCGCCGCAGTCGGCTGCGGGTTCGGTGAGATTGATCGTGGGTGCAAACCAACCTTCGCGCATCATCTGAATGCTCATCCAGGCTTCGAGCGCCCCGCAGGCACCGAGCGTGTGGCCCATGTAGCTTTTTAACGTCGATGCCGGTACCCGATGGCCGAAAACGGCGTAAGTAGCGGCGCTTTCGGCGGCGTCGCCGCGGTCGGTGGCCGTTCCGTGCAGGTTGACGTAGCCGATGTCTTCAGGCGCAAGATGTGCGTCGTCCAAAGCCATCCACATGCACTGCGCCATCTGTTCGGACTGCGGACTCGTGACGTGCGTGCCGTCCGTGTTGTTGGCAAAACCGACGATTTCTGCGTAAATCTTGGCGCCGCGGGCACGGGCATGCTCGAGTTCTTCCAAAATCAGGGTACCTGCGCCTTCGCCGATGACGAGCCCGTCGCGCTTTGCGTCAAAGGGGCGCGGCGTGAGGTCGGGGGTGTCGTTATATTCCGTGCTGGTCGCAAAAAGTGTATCGAAAATCGCTGCGTCGCTCGCGTCCAGCTCTTCGCTGCCGCCGGCGATCATGGCGGTCTGCCGCCCGAAACGGATGGCCTCGTAGGCAAAGCCGATGCCCTGCGAGCCGGAGGTGCAGGCCGAACTCGTGGGAATCAGACGGCCGTGGACGTGGAAAAAGAGGCCGATGTTGACGGGGGCCGTGTGCGACATCATGCGTACGTAGGTGTTGGCATTCATGCCGAGCGTCGTCCTCTGCAAAAGAAGGTTCGACACGTCGGCAATCGCGGACGGCGTGCCCGCGGAACTGCCGTAAGCGATCCCCATGTCGCCCGAGGTGACAAGCGGGTCGTTGATGAGTCCTGCGTCTTCCAAGGCCCATTCCGTGGCGCGCACCGCCATGATGCCGACACGGCCCATGGAGCGTAGGCTTTTACGGTTGTAGCGCTCGCTCGGAAGATCAAAGGGCGCCGCGGGGCAGCCCACCTGCGTTTTGAGTCCCGTGATATCTTTCCAGCCTTCCATCACCTGAACGGCATTGGTGCAGGAAAGAAGTTTTTTCCGAACGGTGGCCCAGGAATTTCCTAAGGGGCTGATGCCGGCAAAACCAGTGACGACGACGCGGCGTTCCTTCATGAGAGACCTCCGGAAATTTCAATGACCTGACGAGTGATGTAGCCCGCCGCTTCCGACATTAAGAACGTCACGGCCGCGGCGACTTCATCCGGGTGTCCCGCGCGGCGCATGGGAACGTAAGGCAGGGCGCGCTCGAGAACGTCGGGCGTGACCATGTCGGTTTCAATCAGCCCCGGGGCCACGGCGTTGACGGTAATGGCGCGGCTTGCCAATTCGAGCGCGAGGGCCTTGACGGCACCGATGAGGCCGGCTTTCGCGGCGGAATAATTCACTTGACCGCGGTTGCCGATGACGCCGGACACGGAACTCATGGCGACGATGCGTCCCGGTTTGCGGCGGCGAACCATCGGCATCACGAGTGGCTGCACGACGTTGTAGAAAGCATCCAAGTCGGTGCGCAGAACCGTGTCCCAGTCTTCGGGGGGCATGGCGGCGAAGGTGCCGTCCCGGTTGACGCCCGCGTTTAAAACGAGGCCATAGTAGGCGCCGAACGTTTCGATGTCTTTTTCGAGTGCAGCGCGGGCGGCGTTCCGATCGGCAACGTCAAACGTGACGGCACGGCAGTCGGGATTGACCGCTTTGAGGGCGGCGATCGTATCGGTGAGTGCGGCCGACATCGTGCGGCCGTGTGACACCACGGTATAGCCGGCTTTTGCCAAAGCAAGGGCCGTTGCGCGTCCGATGCCGCGCGACGATCCGGTAACGAGAACAGTCAGGTTTTCCATGCGTCGGTTGATTCAGGCTGATAAACGGTAAGGTTGGCGGAAGCAATTTCACGGCCGGCGATATAGGCCCGGCAGTCAAATTGACTGGGAAGGCCGGAATCGGCGTAAAAAATGCATTCAGCGGAAAGGTCGATGACGTCGCCTTCGGCAAGATGCTGCGTATGCACGTTGAATTTTCGGGTGCCCAAGAGAAAACCAATGCGGGGCGCGGAACCCGCTGCCCGATTTTTGAGACCGGCATAAATGCCGACGGTCTGGGCCATCAGTTCGATCAGCATCCAGGTGCCGTAACGGCCGTCGGGAAGCTGGAAAAGGCGGCATTGTTCTCCGACCGTGCAGCAGGCCGTGACGCGTTCGCCGTCTGCGGTGCCGCAGGACGTGAGAAGCAGCATCGGCGGCTTGTGCGGCAGCAGTTCCGCGGGCGTCAGCGTAATAGTTTGAGCGGTCATGACGGATTCCGTTTAAAAAGGAGTACGGCGTTGGAGCCGCCGAAAGCAAATGCGTTTCCCATGACGGCTTTCAGGGGCCGCCCAAGTTTTTCCGGGGTTTCCACGAGATGAACCGGAGCCAGCGTCGGATCTTTCGTGCTGCCTGTTTGATTGACGAAAAGTCTACCCTCGGGGTTATCCGTGAGAAGCAACCAGGCAAAAGCCGCCTGCAGAGCGCCGGCGCCCGCGAGCGTATGGCCGGTATAAGGCTTTAAGGACGCGATGCGGGCGTTTTCCCCCAGTGTGCGGTGAATCGCTTTGGCTTCCATCGCGTCGTTAAGCGGAGTAGCCGTGCCGTGGGCGCTCACAAAATCGATGTCTTCCTGCATGAGACAGGCTTCCCGAAGCGCCTTTTCCATGGCGCAGGATGCCTGCAGGCCTTCCGGATGCGGGGCGGACGCGTGATGGGCGTCGCTCGTGACGCCGTACCCCGCGAGTTCCATCGGACTTTCCTCGCGGCTCAGAATCACAAGCGCTCCGCCTTCGCCGAGATTGATGCCGCTGCGGTCTTGAGCGAACGGCCGGCAGGGATTGAGACTTAAGGCACCGAGGCCATAAAACCCCAGCGTCGTGAAACGGGAAAAGCCGTCTATGCCGCCTGCAACAACGACATCCGCAAGGCCTGCTCGGATGAGTGCCGCCCCGGAGGCAATTGCCATGGCCCCCGAAGCGCAGGCGTTGCTCACCGTATAAACGGGGCCGGCAGCACCGATGCGGTGCGCAATGTATTCGGCGGGTTTCCCGAGATTCAAGGCGTCCACGGAAAAGTTGTCTGGGAGTTGCCCTTCTTCTTTGAGCCGCTTCATGCCGATTTCGATTTCGTGCATTCCGGACGTGGAGTCGCCGAGGACGACGGCGACGCGGTGGGCGCCGTAGCGGTGCGCGAGGGTAAACACGCCGGGTAATTCTGCGAGACACCGTTCCGCCAGTTTTTCCGTACGGGTGACGGCATAGTCGGGGTGCGCTGCGTCGTCCGCAAGTTCCGTCACCAAACCGTAGGCAATCGCTTTCCCGTCGATGAAACCGGGATAGGCGGGCAACGGTGAAAAAACGGGGGAGAAAAGGGTTTCTCGGGTTTTTTGGAGGTTGATCCCGGCCGAAGTAATGCAGTTGACTTCGTTAATGAAGATACGGTCGAGCATGGAGAAAATTCAGGGAACGGTTACAAAGTGCAACAAACCTCGAATTATGCCGCCGAGAGACCGGAAAAGAAAATTCCCCGAGAGGCTGACACCTTTCGGGGGAACGATGTTAAAAGTGAGGCCAAATCAGATTGCGTCAAACAAAATCCGGCCCTGAGCGATGAGTTCATCCTTCATGCGCCATACGAATCGCACGGCCTGAGGCTTGTCTTCGTAGGTGAGTTCGACGTCAAACGTTTTGTCGGCCGGCACCGGAATCGGGAAGTGCATGTCTGTCATACCGGTGAAGGCCGTCGGAATCGGGAAGACGGAACGGGCGAGCGTCATCGAGAGCTGAATCTGCTGCAGGCCGGGGATGATGTAGACCTTGGTACGCACTTTAAAGAAGGGGGAGGAGGCCGGAATCGTCACGGAAAAAACGGCGTGACTTTTATCGCGGGATACGAGCACCGTCTGATGCGTCGCCGGTTCAAAGAGGGCCATCAGCGCCGGAATCGAGGTTTTGCCGACGGAATCCACGGGCAGGTCGTTTACAAAACGCCAACGCTGAGGCAGACAGGTAGAGTCATAGGCGTCTGCCAACAGGTTGCAGAGTTTTAAGGCGAGGACGTTCTTTCCTTCGCGGTGCAACAGATCGATCCCGCGATCCGTGAGAGCTGCCACGACGGCGAGCGAATGCCGTTCGTCACGGAGCATGAAGGCTTTGGCTTCCTTAATGAAGGCATTGGGGGCGAGCACGGATTCAAGGGCTGACAAAGAAATCTGTCGGTCGCCCAAGTCGGCCATGCGGTCGGCGCGGCCGGCGTAAATGAAGCCGCGGCCGTCGGGGGACGCTTCCGCACGGTCTTCGGTGATTTCCCAACCGTTGGTAGCCTGTCGGGGACTCTTTACGGCGAGGAGTCCGTTGACGATCTTCCATTCGACATTTTTCGCCGGTACCCACACGGGACTCGAGAGCGAGCCATCCGGATTGAGGTGACGGATGCGGCCTGCAATACCGCCCGCTTCGGAACTGCCGAAAATTTCCACGGGACTGCGGCCGGTCACACGGATGATGCGGCGCGTGACGTCGTCCGAAAGAACGGCGCCTGATGTGATGATCGTTTCCCAGTGGCCGCGGCTTGTTTCCCAACGGGGATCGCGCGGTTCCCGGTTCAAAAGCACGGTACTGCCGATCCAAACGATCTTGTCGTGAGTGCTCGCGACGTCCATCAGTTCGGTTTCCGTGGCGACGCGCCGGTTCCAAATGGTACGGCTGCTCGCGGCAGGCCACAGAAGGGCAAAGACCAGACCGTAGATGTGTTGCGGCGTGACGCTTGAAACGATCAAGGCGTCGTCCGCCGTGAAATTCATGGGATGGTTCTCAATGCCGTCCACTTCGCTGAAAAGCTGCTCAAGGCGTTTGATGACGCGAGTGGGGACGTCCGTGGTGCCTGAGGTGAAGAGTTCCAGAAGCGGCGCTTTTTCGTCAAATGCGTCCCGACAGGGAACGGCGGTGGCCGTCGGCTGCAGGCGCAACATGCCGCAGTCATCAGGAAATTCGCCGGCGCAGCCGTCGACAAGACCGTCTGCCAAGCGGCCGCATGTGATGCGGTCGGTGCCGCTTGTTAAAACGGCGACAGTGCCGGCAGCCCAGGCGCCTAAGAGTGACGCTGCGGTATCAAAGGCGGTTGTGAAGGAAAGGGCGACGCGCTTGATCTTGCCTTCCGTAAAGGTGAGTTTCCAACCGTTTGCGGCAACGGCCAGGTCGGCATAGGTATAGGCTTTTTCAGCATCAACGCAGAAAAAGCGTTGATCGGTTTCAGTACGGGTGAGAAGTTTCGAAGGGTAGATGTAACGGACAGATGCCATAAATGAAGCAGCTATCGCCGTCGGGGCGAAAGTGCACCTATAGGAAACGTGGACTGCCCGTTTTTACGGCGTGCGGGCAGCGGACCGATACGCTCGGGTTCTTCATAGGTAGAAGATACACCGAAAAACAGCATTTGCGTATGTAAAAACGTCAAAAAGTTCGGCGTTAAGTCAGCTCGAAAGCCCGATGAGCAGCACGCCCGTGACCATCAGAAAAATCCCCGCAATACGGTTGACGGAGAGTTTTTCCTTTAAAAGCAGCGCGCCCACAATGACGCCGACGGTCATGCCGACTTCTCGCGCGGGAGCGACGTAAGCCAAAGGCGCCATTGAGAGCGCATAGAGCACTAAAAGATAGGCGCCGGGAGACCCCAACGTGACGGCGGCGAGGGCCTTTCGGAGGCGTGGCGTCGTGAGAATTCGGCGGACTTCGTCTTTCCAACCGACGCGTTTCATGACGACGGGGCCCATGACGAGGCAGCGTACGGCAATCGACGGAAAATAGAAGGTGAAGGGCGTCAATCCCGTTTCCTGCTGCACGGCCCAGGCGTCGCAAAACGAATAGCCGGCGATAAAGCACCCGGTGAGCGAGCCCCAGAAGAGCCCGGTCGCAATGCGGCCCGTGGTGTCGCGGGATTGTCCTTTCAATGTGAGAAGAACAATCCCGACGAGAATCGCGGTGATTCCGCCCCAGCCGATTAAAGAGGGCGTGTTGCCGAGTACGACGACGGCCGCGAGAATCGTAATGAGGGGGCCGGTGCCGCGGGCTGTCGGGTAAACGACGCTGTAGTCCGCTTTGTGGTACCCGGTCTGCAGAATGACGGCGTAGAAAACGTGAATAGGTGCCGAGAGCGCGATGACGAGCCAGCCCGTGGGCGTGATGCGGGTAAAGGCGTCCGCGTCAAAAATAAGAAGAAGCGGCAGAGAGACGGCGGCCGTGATGAGGTAGACCAGTAGCCAGAGTTCCTTGCCGCAGTCGGCTTTTTTGAGTTGGTAGTTCCAGGTGGCGTGCAGGCACGCGGAAGCAAGCACGAGGCAGAGCGCGGTAAGCGGCATGGAGGCTGTCCAAAAAGAAACCCGCACTCAGTGTACCCTGAATGCGGGTGGAACCGTCAGAAAACGGATCAGCAGCGGCGAGCGAGTTCCGGCGCCTTACCGATGTAGGTAGCGGGCGTCAGTTTGCGCAGGCGATCCTTGGCGTCTTCGGGAATTTCCAGCGTTTCAACAAACGCGTGGATCACTTCGGGCGTCATATGACCCTTGCCGCGGGTGAGGGCCTTCAACTTTTCGTAGGGTTTCGGAATGCCGTAGCGGCGCATCACGGTCTGAATGGCTTCGGCCAAGACTTCCCAGGCGGCGTCAAGGTCTTCGGCGACGCGCGCGGCGTTGAGTTCGAGTTTGCCGAGGCCGCGACCCAGGGCGTTGTAGCCCACGAAGCAGTAACCGAAGGCAACGCCCAGGTTACGGAGCACCGTGGAGTCGGTGAGGTCACGCTGCCAGCGGGAGATGGGGAGTTTGCCGGCCATGTGGCCGAGAACGGCGTTTGCAAGCCCCAAGTTTCCTTCGGAATTTTCGAAGTCGATCGGGTTTACCTTGTGCGGCATCGTGGAGGAGCCGACCTCGCCTTCCTTCAATTTCTGCTTGAAGAAGCCCATGGAGATGTAGCCCCAAACGTCACGGTCGAAGTCCATGAGGATGGTGTTGGCGCGTTCGATCTCGTGGAAGAGTTCGGCCATGTAGTCGTGCGGTTCGATCTGAATCGTGTGGGTGTTGAAGTTAAGGCCCAACTTGTCTTCCACCACGTGGCGGCTGTGGCTTTCCCAGTCGTAGTCGGGGTAGGCGATGAGGTGCGCGTTGAAGTTGCCGACGGCGCCGTTCATCTTGGCGTAGAACTTCACGGCCTTGATGGCTTCGATCACGCGCGCCAAACGGACGGCGACGTTTGCCATTTCCTTACCGACGGGCGTGGGACTTGCGGTCTGACCGTGCGTGCGGGAGAGCATCGAAACGTCGGCCCACTGGTGTGCGTATCCGGCGATCGTCGCATGAATGCCTTCGAGTTTCGCAACGAGCGCTTTGCGGCCGGCGGTCAGCATCAGAGCGTGGCTCGTGTTGTTGATGTCTTCGCTCGTGCAGGCAAAGTGCACGAATTCGCTCGCCTTGGCGAGTTCCGCGTCGTGCGTGACCTTACCCTTGATCCAGTATTCCACGGCCTTGACGTCGTGGTTCGTCGTGGCTTCGATCGCCTTGATTTCTTCGCAGTCGGCGACCGTGAAGTTATCCGCGAGCCCGCGAAGGAACGCGCAGCCTTCGGCGCTGATGGGAGCGAGTTCGGCAAAACCGGCGTTCGAAAGCGCAATGAGCCATTCCACTTCCACGCGCACGCGGGCGTTCATGAAGGCAGATTCGGAGAAGATGTCCCGAAGTTCGGTGCACTGACGCGCATAGCGGCCATCCAAGGGGCTCAGAGCGGTAAGGGGAGAAAGTTCCTGCATGGGGATTTTTCCGTAGGAAAAAGAAGAGAATCCCATTATTCTAAATCAACACGGTTTTGATTCGAAGCCGTCGGCGAACAAAAACCGTAGGCAAAAGCGCTCAGACGGTGAGATTTTCCGAAAAAAATCCGGGCTTTTTCGGTTTTGGTAACATCGGAACGTAAGCAAAGGAAGAAAAGCACGGTTTTGTTGCGTCCCTTCACATTTCTTTGCGTTCCGGGCGGCTTTCTTAACAGGGCGCTCATTTAATGTACGGGGTATGAACAACGCAGGTTTCCCGAAGATGGTTCGCGGGGCCGGTATGGAATAGGAGACGGACATGAATATCAAGTTGACGGCCGCCGTGTTGGCGGGGGCTCTGGGGTTGACGGCAACGGGCGCTTACGCCGCAGGATGTCCGATGGCGGGCCCGGAATTTCACGGGCAGTATCGTCAGACGCCGCAGGAATGTTTTGAGGGACGCATGGCGGCGCTGGAATCGGTGCTGACGTTAAAGGATAACCAGAAGGATGCCTTCAAAGCGTATACGGACGCTAAGATGAAATGGTTTGACGTGAGGTACGTGGCAAAGGAAAAAACGTTTGATGAGCAGACGCGTCTTGAAGCCAAGGCGAAGCGCATGAAGTCGGCTACTGTCGCGTTGGAAGACATCGCCGCAAAGCGTGCCGCTCTTTGGAAGGTGCTGGATCCGCAGCAGAAGATGGTGCTGGAAACCTACGAAACGCACGGTTTCGCCGGCATGCACAGGGGAGGTTATTCCATGGACGGCATGAAGAAATTCCACCGTGTGGCGCCGGACTGCGGTTGCCCGATGGGAATGACGCAGCAGCCTCAGCCGATGCCGGGTTTTCATCACCCCGATCGACCGATGCACTACTGAGGTGAAGGATGCAGGAAGCTCCTCTTTTTGACGATTCGGCGCCCCTTTATGCACCGATTGTTCCGATGACGCCGGACGCGGACCTGCGGCGTCTGGGGGAGCGTTTGCCCCGCGGAATTTACTTGGGGAGTTCCAGTTGGAATTTTCCCGGATGGCGGGGCATTGTCTGGGGGAAATTAAGTTCGGTGACGGGGTTGGCGGAACGGGGCCTTACGGCTTACGCCGCTTATCCCGTTTTTCGTACGGCCGGCATTGACCGTTCGTACTATCGGCCGCTGCCGACGGCAACTTATCGGCAGTTTGCCGACGAGGTACCGGACGGATTTCGGTTTTTGGTGAAAGCGCCGCAGTCCGTGACCGACAGTCAGCTGCGGCATCCCGGTACGCGCCGCACGGAAGCGAATCCCCACTATCTTGATCTCAAAGAAGCGGTGGAAACGTTTGTTCTGCCGGCAGCCGAGGGCTTAGGCGAAAAGCTCGGCGTACTCATCTTTGAAATGGCGCAGCTTCCGCGGGAGTTGGTGCGGGGCCCCGCGAACGCGCATCGTGCGATTGATGAAATTACGTCGTTTTTGTCGGAACTGCCGCAGGAACACAACGGTCTCAAACTTACGTACGGCGTGGAGATGCGGACGCATGCCATTTTCACGCGCCGCTACATACGCGCTCTTCGTCCTACGGGAGTTCGCCCCGTGATCGGTATTCATCCCACGTTGCCCTCTGTGATGCGGCAGATCAATGCCTTGAAGTATTTGGATGCACCGGACGTGGAAAGCGGCCCCTGGCAGTTAAAAGGGGATGTCGTCGTGCGCTGGTCGTTGGCGGACGGCGGGACGTTTGACGGACTGAAAAGAGACTGGGCGCCTTTTTCCGCACTGCAGGAGCCAAATCTTGTCAATCGGGAAGCCATTGCGTGGCTGATGGATCTGGCGCATCAGTCGGGGGTGAGAGGGTTTGCCGTGGCCAACAACAAGGCGGAAGGCTGCTCTCCGCTTACGATGAGGGCGATTGCGGAGAGCATTGAATTGTTGGATCGGCAACGTCGAATTTATTGAGCAAGAATTTTCTTCTTCTCAGCTAAAAATTCTTTTTCTGACAAGATGCCTTTGTTGCGGAGTTCTCCGATTTTTTCTAGCTTCTCATATTTCTCGGTATCGCTGATTTGACCAGGCTTCTTTGCGTTTTGGCTGGATGCAGATAAGGAAACTTCGGCATTCTTTGGGACACAAACGAAAACCAGCTCTACCCGAGGCCAGTTTCCCATAATTTTTGCACCACTTGCACGGTGTTCCGTAAGAACCCTGAGAGTGCCGCCATTTTCTTTTTTGCAAAAAGCTTCCGCGCGAATCATTGCATTGCGTCTAACGGCGCTTTGCGGTGTAAAGCCCGTAGCACCTTGATTGAATACGCGAAATTCTTCGTAGCCTTCAGGATTTTCGTTGAGTGTTAGTTCTGTGCCTTTATAAAAAGCATCTTTAAAGCCAGATTCAGACTTGTTAGCAGAAACGATGTCACCTTCCACCGCGCAGCCTGAGAGAAGAACCGAAAGGAAAACTATACTGATGACTGAAAATTTACTATGCATAACAATATACTGCAGCAATTAAACTAAATTCCAAACCGACAACGGCCCATCCCGCGTCTCTTTTTCCGCCTGCGGGGCGTCTTCCTTAGCGGTGCCGCAGGTAATCCACGCAAGAACACGTTCGCTCGGGGACTGAATGAAAGCAGCCTGCACTTCAGGGTCGTTTAACGCCGACCCCGACAACACAATGGCGGCAAAGCCCTGCGCCTTCAACGCCAAGAGGAACTGCTCCAACGCAGCGCCGGCGGTGATGAGCTGTTCAGTTTCGCTCACCTCGTCCTGTTCCTTCTTGGGCGAAAAGATGAACGCAACCAACTGCGGGCCTTTTTTCGCTTTGGAACGGGCTTTGGCAAGTTTTTCTTCATCCGTCGTCTTTTGACGGGCGGCGGCTTCAAAAAGATCGGCGAGCTTTTCGCGGTCCTCTTCCCGGATGGCAACAAAACGGTAGGGCGTAAGACTGTCGTGATCCGGTGCGCGCAGGGCGGCTCGGGCGGCGTGCGTGAGCACTTCGAGCGTAGGTGTCGGAGTCGTGAGGTACTTGGGTTTCAGACTGCGGCGGGAAAGCAATGCATCCATCAGAACGTTGTCAGACATCTCAAAACTCCTAAAAAGGCAGTTCAAGCACCGTTTCTTTTTGTGCAGCGGGCCACAGAACCCGCAACACGGTTTCGTGTTTTTCGCTGTCGCGAATGTAAAAAAGTTCCCGGCCACATCCCGCAGCTTTCAGTCCGGCGGCGCCGGCAAGTCGTGTTTCAGCGACGGCCGCGACGGCGTTGCCCGGTTCCAAAATTGTGACGTCCGGGCCGACAACGCAACGCAGTGCCTGCGTGAGAAAGGGGTAGTGCGTGCAGCCGAGTACCAGGGTGTCGATCCCTTTTTCGAGCATCGGTTCCACGTAGCGTCGGATAAGCGACAAAGTAGCGG
>ERZ827156.3548-NODE-3548-length-13922-cov-2.421144_pt1 | contig 13922 bp, 15 predicted proteins | sample MGYA00519919_ERZ827156 | MGnify/ENA primary metagenome ERZ827156 (study PRJEB31778, sample SAMEA3449269) | human gut metagenome | biome: human gut; feature: human-associated habitat; material: faeces | place: United Kingdom | collected 2010/2012 ... | reverse complement strand
CGCCTGCCGCAAGTCCAGCACTAAATGTGACAGCATGCTCCTCCGCAATCCCGACATCATAAAATCTTTCAGGGAACCATCTTGCAAACTTTGCAAGTCCTGTTCCGTCTGGCATCGCAGCTGTTATAGCAGCAATCTTATCATCATTTTTTGCAAGCTCACATATCTCATCGGAAAATACATCCGAATATGTCGGTTTGTCCGATTTTTTGAGCAGTTCACCCGTCTTTATATCAAATGGTGCAATTCCGTGGAATTTACTTGGATTTCTCTCTGCCGGCCTGTACCCGTGCCCTTTCTGTGTTACAACATGGACAAGGACAGGTTTGTCAATTCTTTTCGCTATTCTGAAGATTTTTATAAGCTTATCAATATCATGTCCATTTACAGGACCAAGATAAGAAATCCCCATGCTTTCAAACATCTGTCCCGGAAAAATTATCTGTTTCAGATTACTCTTTTTCTTTTTAATTGATTCAACAAGCTTGTCTCCGTTAGGCAGCTTATAGAGTGTATTGGCAACACTGTCCTTCAGGTCATAATACGAATCTGAGGAACGTATATTACTTAACATCTCAGAAACACCACCGACATTTTTCGAGATAGACATTGTATTATCATTCAGAACAATAATAAAGCTGCCCTTTACACGCGATGCATTGTTTAACGCCTCGTATGCCATACCGCCTGTGAGTGCACCGTCTCCTATGACAGAAATAACATCATAATGTTGTTTTCTTACATCTCTTGCACAGGCATATCCGAGTCCTGCCGAAATAGATGTCGAGCTGTGTCCTGTATCAAACGCATCATAATCGCTCTCATTCCTCTTAGGAAAGCCACTCATTCCCCCAAACTTGCGAAGCCCTCCAAAAAGGTCTTTTCTACCTGTAAGAATCTTATGTGTGTAAGACTGATGTCCTACATCCCATATAAGCTTATCCTGTGGCAGATTAAATACAATATGCAAAGCCATTGTAAGTTCAACCACACCTAAGTTAGATGCAAGATGTCCGCCTGTTTTGCTTATATTTTCAATAAGAAACTGCCTTATCTCGTATGCTAACTGATTATATTCAATTGGATCAAGTTTTTTAATATCATTAGGTTTATTGATTTTTTCAAGAATCATAATTATTTTTCCCTGCTAATCAGTTTATTTATAAGTTCAATTAAAAATTCATTATCTCCAATACTCTTCACGATGCTCTCAGCTTTTTCCGACATATTTTCTACATCAGCAGCGGCTTTTTCCATTCCATAAAGCGTTACATATGTTGTCTTATTATTCTTTTCATCACTGAATACCGGCTTCCCAAGAACTTCCTGTGTACTTGTGACATCGAGGATATCGTCCTTAATCTGGAACGCCACACCAACAAGATTTCCTGCCTTTTCAAGCTGGCTGACACACTCCTTACCGGCTCCTGCAAGTATTGCACCTGCCATAAATGCCGCTTCAATAAGTGCACCTGTTTTAAGATTAAATATAAATTCCATCTCTTTTTCATTTACAGGCTTGTCTGTAAGCAGCACATCAAGCGACTGTCCACCGACCATTCCAAAAATACCGGCTTTCCTTGCTATAACCACTGCCGCACCGGCACAGTTTTTCATATTTTCCGGTGAAGCTGCACAAACTGCCGATGTCATCACCTCATAAGCATAATTAAGAAGTGCATCACCTGCAAGAATTCCAAAATCTTCACCAAATACCTTATGAGTTGTAAGCCTTCCACGTCTGTAATCATCATTATCCATAGCAGGAAGATCATCATGAACAAGTGAATATGTATGTATATATTCAAGTGCAGCCATAAACGGCTTTACAATTTCTTCATCTTTTCCGCCACAAAGCCTGTATGTCTCAAGCATTATCATCGGGCGTATTCTTTTGCCGCCCGCCTCAACGCTGTAACATGCGGCATCTATAATCTTTTTATATAATTCGTTATCAGATTCCGGCAGAAATTCCTTAATCACAGAATTAATATATAATAAACGGTTATCTAACTCATCTTTAAACATCATCTGTTTCCTCACTTCCGTTAAGAACAACAAGCTGTTTTTCAACCTTGTCCAACATATTATTGCAGTTATTTACAAGCTGGACGCCTTCTTTATAAAGCTTAAACGCTTCATTCATGGAAAGGCTTCCGTCTTCTAACTGTGACACAATTTTATCAAGTTTTTCAAATGATTCCTCAATTGTCGCTGATTTTGCCATTATTTACCTCCAGCACCTGTGCATCAACATTTCCGTCTTTAAAATATATTTTTACTTTGTCGCCGGCATCAATATTTTTTACTGAATTAACAGGTTTTCCCTGTATACTTTCAACATAAGAATATCCCTGGCTTAGTTTTTCAAGCGGTGACAAACCATGAAGCTTTGAAGCATATATTTCAAGCTGGTGCTTTCTTGACAATAATATATTATTCATTGCATTTTCCATACGCTGTCCTGTCTGGATAAGCTGATGCCTTCTGCTGTCAAGAATTGTCATCGGGCTTAAATGTTCAAGTTTCAGTTTTTTATTTTCAAGCTGTGACCTGTACATGTATAACTTTCGTTCCATCAACTGGTTTAACAGTTCCATATATCCTTCAATCCGTGACTGTGTAACAGATATATCAGATACTGCAAGTTCTGCTGCCGCTGACGGCGTTGGTGCACGCAAATCAGCAACAAAATCAGTTATCGTAAAATCAGTCTCATGTCCAACCGCAGATATGACCGGCGTATTGGAATTAAAGACTGCTTCAATTACAGGTTCTTCATTAAAAGCCCACAAATCTTCTATAGAACCACCGCCACGACCGACAATAATAACATCAAAATTCATCGCATCAAGTGTGCGTATGCCTTGTGCTATGCTTTGTGCAGCATTCTTTCCCTGTACAAGAGCCGGATAAAGCGTGAGCGAAACGTAGGGATTTCTTCTGTGTGCAATATTTAAAATATCATGTATGGCAGCACCTGTCGAAGCAGTGACAATACCTATCCTTGAAGCATATTGCGGAATCGGACGCTTGTACTCATTTGAGAAATATCCCATCTCTTCATAATACGACTTCAGCTCTTCAAATTTTTTATATAAATCTCCTATGCCGTCAGCTGTAATATTATTTACATAAATCTGATATTTTCCATCACGCTCATAAACATCGATTCTTCCGCTGACAACAACTTTCATGCCGTTTTCAAGCCTGAAAGACAGATTTTTGGCCTGTCCTGCAAACATTATCGCCGCAAGTGTCCCGCTCTCATCTTTCAAAGTAAAATATATATGTCCGGAAGTGTGATACTTACAATTTGACACTTCTCCCCTGACATCAACCCTGCTAAGGACAAAATCCTGACGGAACATATTTTTTATATAAGAATTCATCTGTGCAACCGTATATACGCCCGCCATTACATTATTCTCCCCAATATGCTAATCAGTCTGCCAGCTGTGCAAGCACACCATTGATAAATGAAGGTGCATTGTCAGCACCGTATTTCTTTGCAAGTTCAACAGCTTCGTTAATTGCTACATTAGTAGGAATATCTTCGTCAAACTTAATTTCATATACGGCAAGACGCATAATTGTAAGCTCTGATTTGCCAAGACGGCTTGTTGGCCAGCTCTTTGATACTGAGTTAATCATCTCATCAATCTCAGGTATCTTATCTACAATATTAAGCACTTTACCTGTAATCTCATTCACTTCTTTTTCAGTAACCTTAGGAACTTCTTCAAGATAATAATTAATCTGCTGTGCCATCTCTTGTGTGTCATAAAATTCTGCACGAAAAAGTATCTTAAAAATATGTTCCCTCATAACTGATCTTGTCATAAAATTTTCTCCATTTCCTGTTTGTATAATTTTAAAGCCAGACCGCTTATATTATAAATACGGTCTGGCGTTTAATGAGCCTGCCTGAATTATTCAGACAACTTATTCTGCTTCAATGTTCACGCCTGCAATTTTGATATTAACTGCTACAACATCAAGACCTGTCATAGTTTCAATTGCTGATTTTACTTTTTCCTGTACCTTCTTTGATACTTTTGGAATCTCATATCCAAATCTTATATTTAGTGCAAGGTCAACTGTAACTGTCTTATCCTCAACCGTAACCTTAACACCTTTTGAAAGATTCTTCATTCCGAGTTTTGCAACAAGTTCATTCGTAATATTGCCTGCCATAGACTCAACGCCCTCAACTTCCGTAGCTGCAAGTCCTGCTATAATGGCAACGACTTCATCAGCAACACGAACCTCGCCAATGTTTACATTCTCACGAATAGAATAATTATTTCCTTTATCTTCAAACTTTAGTCATAGTGAACCTCCTAAGTCAAATTGTTATTAGGTTCATTATAATAAAAAATCCTAATTATTGCAAATATTTATTGTAATCTTATCTGCACTTACTCCTGTTTTTCTTTTAACAATATCTTCAACCTGTGCTCTTAACGTATCATCAAGCTTTGTACTGTTAATTACAACATCCACATTTCCGTCTGTCACAGACACTACAGCATTAGAAAATCCTTTTGCCTCAAGAAGAAGTTCAGCTGCAATTTCCTTTTGTGATGTATCACTTATATCAGCAAGCTTATTTACAGCGGCCTGCTTTGCTGCTTCATCAAGCGATTCATTATTTACTATTTCCATAAGCATTTCTTTATTTTTTGCACGAAGCTGTTCCCTGTTTAACTTTGCTTCAGATATAATACTGTCCGACACGCTGCTTCCTGATGTGAGCATGACACTACCCGGCTCCATGAGTGAATTGTCATCCGGCTCTGCATCATTATTTACAATTTCGCCCGTATTCTCATCAATTACAACTCCGTCTGAACTTGCATCTTTAGTATCTTTGACTGAAATAATATCCGATAAATTCCCCGTATAATTTATGTAGCCTGCAACAGCTATCATAATGGCAAGTGCCGTGATAATAACCTGATTTTTTTTGATTTTTTTCAAAACTGCCTCCCTAATTATGACATTTTTAATACTTTTATTTTATGGACGGGTATTCCAAGCAACGCCTCAAGTGCTGATGTAATATTAGATACAACCGAACCGTTATCACCTCCCTGTGCCACAATAACAACACCGCCTATAGCTGTATCATCCGTATTTTCAAGCGTAACCATAACATTAACTTTGCCGACTCCGTCCACCTGTGACAGAATCTTTTCTATACGCTGTTCCATATATACATCATAATCCGATATTTCTTCGTCAGAAGTTTTGTATGTATCACTGTCCGATACATATCCGCCTGTTTTGTCACTTTTTACAGGAATTGCAATTACAAGGAGCAATACTCCTATGAGTAATACTATTAATATTTTTTCCTTTCCTGATTTATTCAACATTTTTTCAACTAATCCGTTATCCATAAAACAAATTCCCCTTTCCGTGCCTCTTAATGCGGGCACCGGTAAAGACATCCGTTATGACACCACATTCTTATAAAATATAAATATTAACAAGCCCGGAATTTAATTCATAATATTGTGCTATGCTGCTACGAAGATTAATAACTTTTTCCGATATCACAATTTCTTTATTATTTTCACCATAAAATATTTTTTTATCTTTTTTATCAATTGCAATATTTATTTTCTGGACATCAAGATATGTATCACTGTCTTCATCTGTGTCAATTACTATTTCAACCTCTGATGGCGTAAATCCCTCTTTCATAACCTTTTTCGTGACGAATTCCTGCTGTGTTTCTATATATTTTTCAATCATGACATCTGACGAGTCTTTTCCTGAAAATCTTATTTGTGACCTAAGTTCACTTATCTGTGAAGTTTTTGCAAATAAATCAATATCCGCATCATATTCCGCATTTATAATATTAAGCACAGGCATTATACAGGCAGCAGTTATCATACAGCCGCACAGAAGCCTTACAACTCCTTCATATTTTTCATCGGGCAGAATATGAATTACAAGTTCTGACAAAATGCTTATGACAAATATCTGTTTTACCCAGCCAAGAAGCTTATCCATATTTTATTCCTCAACTATTATTTGTAACTGTGCACACTATCGCAGTAAACAATATAAAAAGACATGCCGACATAACAACAAGAAGCGTCATAAGACCAGTCACCGTTCCCGAAGCATCAAGTATATTCGCGAACTTTTTATCGGCAACCGGCTGGACTGCAGCAGCAGTAAACTTTAATATTACAGTAAAACTTAAAAGTTTTATCACAGGCAGGCTTACAGCCGATATTATCAATATAACACCTCCGATGCCTATTGCATTTTTTATCACACTTCCCGCCGAAAATATTGTAAAAGAAACCGTTTCTGCTGAATCTCCTATTCCCGGCAGCACTTTAAGCACTTTATATACCGCTTTTTTCTTCGCACTCTCTTTAACAGGAGTTATCATCCCCTTAATCCATCCTGCTCCTGAAAACAGTGTAATTACAATTCTGCATGTCCATTTAATAACAGGCGGAATAAATTTACATATATTGGAAAATCTTTCGCTCTTTGTAAACGCATCTGCCACAATAAGCATAAAATCCACTTTAATAAGCCCCAGAAGCACATTTTTAAATATAATATTAACAACTGTTATCATAAGAAGCATCATTTCATAGTAAACACCGCTTGTCACACTCCCTGTCATAAATGTTACAGCCGAAAGAAAAGCCGGTATTACCGCTTTATATATTTTAAGGCCGGCATCAATAGCATTCACACACTCTACACATGATGAATAAAAAAATCCCGAAACAATAACTACCAATCCTGTATAAAGCATTATCTCCGATATATCTGAAACCTGTTTTTTATTAAATGACGGAATAATAAAATTAATTCCTGCCGACAGAAGTGAAAGCATAATTATTTTTATAACTGTATCAGTATTTTCCCTGAAAACTGCCAGAAAATTCTTTATAACCACATTAATAATGCCTGTCTGTGAATAATCACTTTCTGCTATGCTTTTCACCAGACTTTCAAAATCCGTATTTTCCCTGTCATAACTGTATTTTTTCATAATTTCATCAATTTCAGAAAAATCGTAATCGTCAACAGATAATCCATATTCAGCATTTTCCGTATCCCCATCGTTATCTGTTTCCACAGAATTTCCGCCTTTTTCCGTCACAGACTCAGCATTTACACTTGTATAAGCCAACATCACAAATGATGCTGCATATAAAAATACTAACACGCCACACAATAATTTTTTTAATATCCCACACATTTTTCCACCGTCTCAAGAAGCATGCTTACAACAGGAATACTCACTGCTGCTATTGTTATTTTTCCAAACACCTCAACCTGTCCAGCCAATGCACTGTATCCGCTGTCACGGCACAAATCTGATGTAAACTGCACCACATATGTAATTCCTATTATTTTTATCATAAGTGCCATATACTGCCCCGCATTACTAAGGTATGATGACAGCTTCGTTATCTGTGAAATAATTCCGGATATTTTCCCGGCAACCGCAATAATAATAAGCACAGATACAGCCATCGTCACAAGCACATATAACTGGCTTCCCGCATTTTTTAAAATCATCGCAAAAAACACGGCACACACAGCCGTTGAAGCTATTTTTAAAACACTCATAAAGCACACTCCAGTCTGTTAAAAGCATTAAAAATCAAACAGTTTTTTCATATTTTCAAACAGATTCACAATTATCGGCACCAGCCAGTAAAGCACCAGCAGAAGTCCTGCAAGACTTGTAAGAAACGCATGTTCCTCCCTGCCGCTGTGCTTTAACACCTGGCTTAACACCGATACAAGAATTCCAACTGCCGCAATTTTAAATATCAGACTTACCTCCACCGGCACCCCTCCTTAAATCAAAACAAGCACAAGAAAAACTCCTGCTGCAATACCCATACATCTGTATATCCGGCATTGGCTGTCCGTTTTATCCTGTGCTTTTTTTATTCTGTCATCAAGCATACTTATCATATGATTGACAAAGTCCGTCTGCGTCTGTATATCAAGATGCACCGGCATATTTCCAAACTGCATAAGAAACTCTTCATCTTCCCTTAAAAAACAGCTTTTTGATGCGTTATTTCTGACGCTCTCCCTCCATATAATGTCAAATGCTGCCTTTTCACTGTCAACCACCATATTCTCATATACGTCTTTATAAAGTGCTTTTATGCCAAATGAATACTCATGCGATGCAAATCTTTTAAATATCTCGGGGAGACTTCCCGACTGAAATCTGATTTCTGCCGATATTGTTCTCCATGTCTCATCTATATCTGCAAGATTTTTTATACGCGTCTTATTTACTACAACAAAGTACATTCCAAGCATAAAACTCGACATAAGAACAACTGCTGCCCCTGTAATTTTTATGATATCCATTATAATCCCCCATTTTTTACAGCCCTCATTTCTTCTATCGTTCCTGCACCATTCTTGTCCGAAAGTACAACTATTCTTTCAAATCCATTAGCTCCAAACATCCCTGCAAGCTCACGTCTGTTCATACAGTCTGCAATTCCATAACCATGTATTGATGCAAGGATATGACATCCGCAGTTTATAATCTGCTTTATTGCCATTACATCTTCCATGCTTCCTATTTCATCAACGGCAACAACCTGAGGTGACATTGACCTTGCAAGCATAATCATCCCCTCGCTTTTAAGCCCCATATCAAGAACATCTGTGCGTATTCCTATATCATTCTGCGGAATTCCAACATGGCTCGAGGCTATTTCGGAACGTTCATCAACAATGGCAACTTTTAACGGAACACATCCAATGCCATATGAAATATGTCTTATAATATCACGCAGAATCGTTGTTTTACCACAGCCCGGCGGTGATACGACAAGTGTATTTTTAAATCCGCCGCTGCATATAAAATCAATTATTTCGTCTGCACACCCAACCACTTCATGTGCAACACGTATATTTATATATGATATATATTTCTGTCCGCATATATGTCCGTCCCGGGTTATCGCCTGTCCTGCCACACCTATGCGGTGGCCGCCTTTTACAGTCACATATCCCTGACGTATACTGTCCTGATATGCATACATTGAATACCTTGTCACCATCTGTATAATGTATGCAATATCATCAGATGTTATCTTTATATTTTCAATAACTTTCTCTTTATTATTATTGTACATAAGAATTGCCGGACGGTTAATCCTTATTCGTATTTCCGAAAGCTTACAAAATCCGTTTTTCCCCGGCACCATAACTTCCGTCTCTACAATCCGCTTTAACCGTTCCGGCAAAAGACATGTGATTTCTTTTAAATCAGACACTGCTCCTTTCTCCTGTTTATCTGTTTTTCATAATATATGAAAGGCAGGTCCCAAATATGTATTTAAAATAATCACGTTATTCAACTGATTTTAATGATTCAACCATAGGTACTTTCCTTAGTCTGTTATACATAACAAGATTGACAAACAATGCAAAAATCATCGTAAGCACAAATGAATATACATATGATACAGGACGCACTGCATCGCCGAACATTACATTATCCATCTCAATTGTTTTCATTATATACAAATGAAGTCCTCTTCCAAGTATAAGTCCTGCAAGCGAACCTATTATTGATATAACAATATTTTCACGATAAACATACGATGCAACTTCTTTGTCAAAAAATCCAAGTACCTTAATCGTTGCAATTTCGCGTATACGCTCAGAAACATTCACATTAATAAGATTATACAAAACTACAAACGTAAGAGCTGCTGCCGATAATATCAATACATATGTAACAAGATTAATTGATGAAATCATATTATTAAACTTTTCTATATTAGAAGAACAGAATGTTATTCCTTTTACATTATCCATTGAAAGATAATCACTTCCGACTTCATTCTGCAGATCATCATTTTTCTGCGTCAGGGTTACAAGAATTGCATTCGGTAAATATTCTTCTCCAAAAACTTTTTCATAATAACCGGCTGTCATAAATATATAACTGTTTGTATACATTTCAACCACATGTGATACAACAGCCGGTTTTCTTACTCCTGAATCGGATGAAAGATATATAGTATCACCTGCCCTTACACCAAGCGTTCCTGCAAGCTGTTCTGTAATACATATACCATCATTATCCAGCTTGTACGTAACATTTGTATTACGCTTCCTTAACAGAATAAATTTTTCAAATTCATCCGCATTTTCCACAACATCTATGGTTATATCTTCTTTTTGCTGCTTGTCTTCATCCTCAATCACTTCTGCATTTCCGACATCCGAAAGATATGTATGTATAGTATCATAATCATCGATTCTGTCATCAGACCGATTCATCACTGTAACTTATTGTCGCATCATACTTTATAATCTGTACAAACTGCTTCTGTATAAATGCAGAAACACTGTCCTTTATCGCAAATCCAGCAAGCATGAGTGCACACCCGCCTGCAATTCCGACAACTGTCATAAAGAATCTCTTTTTATACCGGAATATATTTCTTGCAGTCACTTTCCCTGAAAATGACAGATGTTTCCATATAATTCCAATATGCTCAAGCAAAATCTTCTTGCCTTTTTTCGGTGATTTCGGTCTCATAAGCGTTGACGGAACCTCCGAAAGTTCACTCATACATGCTGCAAGCGTAGCAGCCACAATAACTGCTGCCATAGATGCAATTGCAATAATCGAAAGAATAATATGATTAGCATATTTTATTTTCGGCATATAATAAATAATATTCCAGCTGTTATATATAATCAGAGGAAATACTTTCAGACCGAATATACATCCGATTATTCCTCCTGAAAGCGATGCCATAAGCGAATATAGCACAAACTTCATGGCTATTGCAGCTTTGCCATATCCAATTGCTTTATAAGTACCTATAAGGCCTCTCTGTTCATCAACCATTCTTGTCATAGTTGTAAGGCACACAAGTGCCGCAACAAGAATAAAAAATGCCGGAAATACTACCGCTATCGCATCCATTCTGTCTGCACTAGACTTATAATCCCTGAATGAATAATGTGAATTTCTGTCAAGCACATACCATTTCCATTCACTGCCAAGAGCTTCATTTTCTGCCTTGTCAAACTTATCATTGATTTCAGATAAATCAAGATTGGCAATAGCCTGATTTACAGCCGGTTCAACAAGCGGCTCTGCCATGGATGTTATGTCTATGCCCGGATAATATGCACGGTACTGCGAATAAATCTGTTCCCTCACCGACTCACGCACAGAATCGTATACTTTATTTAATGCGGCTTGTCTTTCATTTTCTATATTATTTTTTATATCACTTCTTCTTGCTTCAATCTGCTTTGTACCTGTATTTCCAAGCCTTACCTTGACATCATCGACGCAGCTGAAATATTTATCTGTATACGTATTAAGCTGCTTTGCACCATCTACTGTCACAAATGTTTCTGTATAATAATCTCCTGCAAAACAGTCGTCATTTACCATAATACATATATTTACTTTTCCGCTTCCTGTCGAACTCTGTCCAATATCATAACTTGCATAATACGGCGTGTATACAAGTCCCACAACCTTATATTCATTGAATTTCAGCGTATCAGATATATCCTTTTCATCTCCGGAGCGAAGAGTAATTGTATCACCAATATCAACTTTTCCGTCATAAAAATCAGAATACCGAACCACACATTCTCCGTCACGCTCAGGGAGCCTGCCCTCTTTAAGACGCAGCCTGTTAATATAATCTTCATTGTCATCTGCACGATTTTTTTCAGGAACACCCATCACTCTCACTGTTACCTGTGCATTGCCGATTGTAGTAAGCACATCAGCCTCATGTGCTGCAAAGACGCCTTTTACGCCATCAGTTTCACGAATTGCCTTAATATCATCATCCGTAAAACCGGCATCCGAAAGAAGTCTTAAATCAAAAAGATTATATTCATCATAATAGCTGTCTGACGAATATCTCATATCAGATGACGATGCCGTTACGCCTGCAAAAAATGACACGCCGATAGCCACTATGGCAAATATGGCAAAAAATCTTCCAAAAGAGCCTTTTATCTCCCTGAAAGTATCCTTTATAACTGTCTTACCCATATATAAATCCTCCAAAATATGTAAATATTACCATTCTATTTCATCTATCGGCACCGGATTTTCATTGACTGTAACGTCTGATATAACTCCGTTTTTAACGCGGATAACCTTATTTCCCATAGGTGTGAGGGCAAGATTATGTGTAATGACAACAACCGTAACACCATGTTTAATACAAGTATCCTGTAACAGCTTCAGCACAGCTTTGCCTGTCTGGTAATCAAGTGCACCTGTAGGCTCATCGCAGAGAAGAATCTTTGGATTTTTTGCCAGTGCTCTTGCTATTGCAACCCTCTGCTGCTCACCACCCGAAAGCTGGGCCGGGAAATTTTTCTTTCTGTCTGAAAGACCGACTGCGTCAAGTGTCTTATCAATGTCAAGCGGATCTTTGCAAATCTGTGCCGCAAGTTCTACATTTTCCCTTGCAGTAAGATTCTGCACAAGATTATAGAACTGGAAAACAAATCCTATATCATATCTTCTATATGCTGTAAGCTGCTTTGCATCCATTTCATTAACATGCTGTCCGTCAACTATAATCTCACCCGTCGTAGCTGTATCCATTCCGCCAAGCAGGTTAAGAATTGTGCTTTTTCCTGCACCGCTCGGCCCTGCAATAACTGCGAATTCACCTTTTTCTATAGTAAAAGACGCCCCTGCAAGTGCCTTTATCTTAACATCACCCATTTTATATATCTTTTTTACATTATTAAATTCTATATAACTCATATAAAACTCCTTTCCCCATTATATTAAAATTTTGTATTTTATTTATATTTACTGCATAAATATTATAATAATCATTATATCAGATTTTTTAATATGATAAAGAAAAAAATCAATATTTCCAAAAAAATTTTATTATATACAGTTATAATTTCAATTATGACTGTACATTTTTTTAACCTTTTTACAACGGCCTCATACGCCAAAGAATCTCCTGATTCAATCTTTGCAAAATATGCCATACTTCTGGATGGCGATACCGGACGTGTTTTATATGGCAAAAATGAAAATGAAAAAGCCCCAATGGCAAGTACTACAAAGATAATGACATGCATAGTTGCACTTGAATATGCAAAAGAAAATATTTTGTGCACAACATCAGCATATGCCGCATCAATGCCTGATGTACAGCTTAATGCTGTAAAAGGTGAGATTTTTTCTATAAATGACCTGCTGTATTCACTCATGTTAAAATCACACAATGATACAGCTGTAATAATCGCCGAAAATATCGCTCTGCATTATCTATACGATGGAGATGACAAAGACAGTATGAGTCCGGAAACCAACACCGACGAACAGTCCAGAATGCTTGTCCTTCTTTTTGCATCGGCAATGAACCGGAAAGCCGCAGAACTTGGCTGTCATGATACATATTTTATAACCCCGAACGGGCTTGACAGCGAAGATGAAAATGGAATACATTCAACAACAGCCAGAGACCTCGCGACAATAATGGCATATTGCATTAAAAATCAGGACTTTCTTAATATAACACAATCCAAAAACCATACTTTTACATCATCATTAAAAACTTCTGATAATAATCTTAAAACATATAATTCATACAGTGTTTCTAACTCCAATGCCTTTTTAGACATGTATGATAATATAATTTCAGGAAAAACCGGTTTTACAGGAGATGCAGGCTACTGTTATGTATGTGCATACAGGTGTGACGGACGTACATTTATTGTTGCACTCATGGCATGCGGCTGGCCCAATAATAAAACATATAAATGGAAAGATACACGGAAACTTCTGGATTACGCAAGAAACACGTACTATCCGTCAGAAATCGTCTCCAAAGACATGCAGCCAGACGATATAATCGTTGAAAATG
>ERZ827156.3547-NODE-3547-length-13932-cov-4.497154_pt1 | contig 13932 bp, 14 predicted proteins | sample MGYA00519919_ERZ827156 | MGnify/ENA primary metagenome ERZ827156 (study PRJEB31778, sample SAMEA3449269) | human gut metagenome | biome: human gut; feature: human-associated habitat; material: faeces | place: United Kingdom | collected 2010/2012 ... | reverse complement strand
TATATATTATATTACCCGGGTCTTTTGTTGTCAAGCAGATTTCTCGTGTAAATCCCCATTTTTCCACCTTTATCCACAGGTCCTGTAAAAAATGCCATCTATATCCACAATCAAAATCTATTTTTTGACATATTCAACAAATTAACACAAAAATGATCCTATTCCGTGGTTTATTCGTACTCCAGCCCGATCATTGTCAGTCCGTGTGCAGGAGCCGTCGGTCCTGCCACACTCCGGTCACAGGCATCTAAAATCGTCTGCATCTCCTGTGGGGCAAACTCTCCCGCTCCCACCTTTATCAGTGTTCCTGCAATGATCCGCACCATATTATACAAGAACCCATTTCCCGTCACCCGGATCGTGATAATATCCGCTTCTTTCGTGACCGTACATGCATAGATCGTCCGTACGCTGGTTTTCGACTGTGCATTGACCGCACAGAAACTTTTAAAATCATGCTCGCCAACCAGATAATCCGCGGCCTCCTTCATTTTCTCCACATCCAGCGAATAATGATAAAAATATGTATCCAGCCGCCTGGTCGGCATGCGGAACCGCCGGTTTAGTATCCGGTACTCATAGGTCTTTCGGCTTCTGGAAAAACGTGGATGAAAGGTATCCGGCACTTCGCAGGAATCCTGCACCACGATATCTTCCGGCAGCCTCTGGTTTAATGCGTAGCTGATCTTCTCCGCCGGCATACGGGTATCCGTATCAAAAATACAGACGTTTCCCAGAGAATGTACCCCCGCGTCCGTGCGGCTTGCGCCGGTCACGCGGATGTCTTCCCCAAGAAGCGCCTGCAATGCTTCATTTAATTTCTGTTCAATGGTCACACCGTTGGGCTGAATCTGCCAGCCGCTATAGTTGGTTCCGTCATATGCGACGACCATTTTTACTCTCATATTTCTTAATCCTGTTCTGTCAAATTTCCTGTTTTCAGATGATTTATATGCTGCTGCCGGCGGTCACCGTCCTGCTACTGTGGCCAGCGCAACAGCACTCGTGCAACAATCACAAGCACAAGAAATGCAATCAATATCACATAGGCTTTGCGGTCTGTTCCCTGATAGCGCAGCGGTTTCATCTTTGTTCGTCCCTCTCCGCCACTGTAGCAGCGGGCTTCCATGGCCATGGCAAGATCGTCCGCGCGACGGAACGCCGATACAAATAACGGAATCAGAAGCGGCACCATGCTTTTGGCTTTCTGGATCAGATTGCCGTCCTCAAAATCGGCACCACGCGCCATCTGTGCCTTCATGATCTTGTCCGTTTCCTCGATGAGAATCGGAATAAACCGCAGGGCAATGGACATCATCATCGCAATCGCATGCACCGGTATGTGAATCCGGTTCAGCGGAGACAATGCTTTTTCAAGTCCATCGGTCAGCTGGTTTGGCGTCGTGGTCAGTGTCATGAGAGACGTTCCAATGATCAGATAGATCAGCCGGATCGTCATAAGCACCGCATTCATAATACCTGTACTGGTCAGATGAAACGGTCCCCAGTGCCAGTACTCCGTACCGGTCGGTGTAAAGACCAGATTAAACACTGCCGTAATCAAAAGCAGCACCACAATGGCTTTTAACCCTTTTACGATATACGAAAACGGTACTTTTGAAATTTTGATCATAAAAATAAGCATACCGGTTATGATCGCAAATCCCAAAATGCCCTGGAACGTAAACAGCGCAATAATATATATCATTGTCGCAAATAATTTTACACGCGGGTCCAGTTTGTGTACGACAGAATCTGCCGGATAATACTGGCCCAGAGTAATATCTCTTAACATAAATTTCTCCTGTGCTCTGCAAACACTAAATGACGTTTTTCTCCCGAAGTGCCGACAGAATTGTCTGTGCTGCTTCTTTTGCCGTGGTTGCCTGTGTATCCACAGGAAGTCCCCGTTCCGCAAGTTCATGTACCAGATACGTCACCTGCGGCGCAGCAAGTCCTACCGCCTCAAGCTCCTTATAATGCGCAAACACCTGCTTCGGCAAAGCATCAAACATCACGGCACCATGATTCATCACAATGATGCGATCCACATATTCCGCCACATCTTCCATACTGTGCGATACCAGAAGAATCGTGATTCCAAGTTCCCTGTGCATCTTAGAAACCAGTCCAAGGATTTCATCGCGCCCTGCTGGATCAAGTCCTGCTGTCGGCTCGTCCAGAATCAGCACATCCGGTTTCATTGCAACTCCGGCGATTGCCACACGGCGCTTCTGTCCGCCGGACAGATCAAACGGCGGCTGATAAAATAACTCTTCCGGAAACCCGACGTTGCGCAGCGCTTCAAACGCCCGCAGTTCTACATCCCTGCGATCCAGTCCCTGATTCTTCGGCCCAAAACAGACATCCTCAAAACAGGTGGTCTCAAACAGCTGATGATCCGGATACTGGAAAACCAGCCCCACTTTGCTCCGCAGGGCTTTCATATCATACCCTTCATCATAGATGTCCTGCCCATCCACATAGATGCTTCCCGATGATGCCCGCAGCAGTCCATTCAGCAGCTGAGTCAAAGTCGATTTTCCCGATCCCGTATGACCGATAATTCCGATAAATTCGCCCTGATGAATCTGCAGATTGACATCCTTTAATGCCTGAATCTCATAAGCAGTACCGTCGCTGTATGTGTAATTGATCTTGTCTAAAATGATTTCTGCCATCTTTTTATCTCCTGCCTGTGCGCATATCTTTGTCTAGGCATTTGCCACAGACATAATCGCATCCACCAGTTCTTTCCTCGTAAGGATTCCCTGTGGAATCGGTACGCCCGCGCTGCGCAGTTCATCTGCCACAAGCGTTGCCTGCGGTACATCCAGACGATGTTCTTTCAGCTCGTCCACACGCGAAAAAATATCGCGCGGTGTACCGTCCATCACGATCTTTCCTTTCTCCATGACGTACACATAATCTGCGTCAACCACTTCTTCCATATAATGTGTAATAAGAATGATGGTAACGCCCTTTTTCTTATTCAGATCATGTGCGGTAGCAATAACCTCTTTGCGTCCGTTCGGATCAAGCATCGCTGTCGGCTCATCAAAGACAATGCATTTCGGTTCCATTGCCACAACACCGGCAATTGCAACACGCTGTTTCTGTCCACCGGAAAGTTTATTTGGAGAATGTTTGCGGTATTTTACCATATCCACAGCTTCTAAACTCTGATTGACACGCGTCCAGATTTCCTCTGTCGGCACCCCGATATTTTCGGGACCAAATCCCACATCTTCTTCTACCACACTGGCAATGATCTGATTGTCCGGATTCTGAAATACCATCCCGGCAGTTTTCCGGATCGGAATGGTATTGTCCTCATCGAGTACATCCATTCCATCCACCCAGATCACGCCTTCTGTCGGTGTCAGCAACGCATTGATATGTTTGGCAAGTGTCGACTTGCCCGATCCGTTGTGTCCGAGAATGGCAATGAACTGTCCCGCTTTTACATCCAGATTTACATGATCGAGTGCCGTCGTAATAGACTCAACATTGCCTTCCTCATCTCTGCGGAAAAATTCGTGTACAACATTTTTTGCTTTGATAATTCCCATTTTAATCGTCCCAGCTCAGTCTGTGAAGCTGTCCTTCCAGCTTCATATGGTCAAAATCGTTCTGGCGCAGTGCCTCATAAAGCACAATGGCAACGGAATTGCTTAAATTCAGGGAACGGATATCTCCGATCATGGGGATCCTCACGCAGGTTTCCTGATTCTTTACCAGAATATCCTCCGGAATTCCTGCACTTTCCTTGCCAAACATAATGAAACAGTCATCCTCATACTTTACATCCGTATACGTCTGAGGCGCTTTGGTAGTCGCGTAATAAATCTTCGCTCCCGGATTCTTCTTGAGAAAATCCTCATAATCCAGATATCTGGTCACATCCAAATGTTCCCAGTAATCCATTCCTGCACGCTTGATCGCCTTTTCATTGAGACGGAATCCAAGCGGCTCGATCAGATGTAACCTGGTTCCTGTTGCCACGCAGGTTCTTCCGATATTTCCTGTATTTGCCGGAATCTCCGGCTCATGGAGTACAATGTTTAAAACTCCCATTATTTATCCTCTTTTCAGTATTTTAATTTCGTCTTCCGCCGGCCGCTCCAGATATCTGGCATTTCCACCGCTGTAGAGAAGCCGGTCATTTCCGGAATTGGTCTGCCCAATCACTGCTGCCATGATCCCTTCTCTTCGCAGTTCCTGCACAAACGCATCGCCCCCCTGGATTCCCAGAAGAACGCTTCCACCGGAAAGAAGTCTGTAAGGATTCACATCAAAAATCTCACAGATCTCTATGGTTTCCTGCCGGATGGGTACACTTCGAAGGTCTGCGCTAAGCCCTACTCCGGATGCTTCCGCCATTTTCCAGAGAGCAGACAGAAAGCCGCCTTCTCCCATCAGATACCTGGCACTGGCTCCGGACGCTTCCGCCATTTTCCAGACCTTATTGTTCTCTTTAGTTTTTCCTGTTCCGTAAACTTCCGGAAGCCTTCTGGCATCCTCAAGGAAACGTTCCGCAAAAACTTCCCGAAGCCTGTCATGGTAGTTCTCCGTGATCCATGCCGTACCTTCCGCTGCCACAGGGCCTGCCACGATCAGTTCATCTCCGGGTTTCAGCTGTCCATCTATTTCCGCCTGAAGTGCCTCCAGTGCTTTTTTCCCAAGTTTCATAACTGCCGCCTTAATAAATGATCAGCGAAAGTACAGTCGGAACTACCATTGCAAGAACCAGAATAACTGCGATGATCGCTGTGATCACTTTTCTTTTTTTCGGATCAAACATTCCCATAATTTTTATTCACCTCATCTGTAATATCTGTTAATCGCGCATTGTTGGTCAAAGGATCCCTGTCCGTATAATCAAAAAGAATCGTCTTTCCATCCCGGAATACCTCGATATGGGCGGTCTTCGGGATTTTTTCCGCTTTCCGGTAATCCCAGATCATCCTCTCATAGGGCTTCTGATTGGACGCAAAGGATGGCCTGCTCTTTAAATTCTCCCGAAGATAAAGATCCAGAAGCATCACATCGGAAAGGGCTTCCAACGGGATCTCTTTCTGTTCTCCGGCAAATTCCATCAGGATCTCATAGCGTCTCATTCTGGAATGAGAAATCTCCGAGTATCCTTTTTTCTCATAAAATCTGCCAAGTGCCTCATACATCCGGAAAGGATCTTCAAAATACTGTTCCAGAAATACAAGGGTGTGTTTGAACTGACCACTATTATAATACACTTCCACCATACTTTCCACCATTTTCAGCCCCAAAATCTCCCCGTAGGTCAGCCAGGCTGTGGAAAGCACTTCATAAGGTTCCCGGTCTTTGTAAAGGATCTGATATTCTCCGGTCATCTCCATCATATGCGAACCCTTCAGCACTTTCAGAAAACCAAGCTGAAACTGCTCCGGCCGCAGTGCATAGACATCGCAGAAAGACTTGTGGAAGCTTTCATATCCCTCATAGGGAAGTCCTGCGATCAGATCCAGATGCTGGTGGATATTTCCAAAGCTGTGGATCTGCTCTACGATTCCTTTCAGTTTTTCAAAATCCATGGTTCTCCGAATAGCTTTGATGGTCTGCGGATTGGTGGACTGTACCCCGATCTCCAGCTGGATCAGGCCCGGGCGCATGGTTTTCATCAGAGCCAGTTCCTCCTCACGGAGAAGGTCCGCGGAAATTTCAAAATGGAAGTTCGTGATCCCGTTGTCATGCTCTGTAATATACCGCCAGATTGCCATGGCGTGGTCATGTTTACAGTTGAAGGTACGGTCCACAAATTTGACCTGTGGAACTTTATTATCAATAAAAAACTGCAGTTCTTTTTTTACAAGTTCAATATCCCGGAACCGGAGCTTCTTATCTATGGAAGAAAGACAGTAACTGCAGGAAAATGGACACCCTCTGCTGCTTTCATAATAGATGATACGGTTTTTAAACTCTGTAAGGTTGCTGTATGCAAACGGAACTTTACTTAAATCCATCAGTTCCCGCCAGCCTGTGTGTACAATATCCGAGACTTTGGTTTCATCATGAAAAGCCACACCTCGGATTTCTTTCAGAGTTTCCGGTTTTCTTTCTATATAATAGCCTGCCAGTTCATGGAAAGTTTCCTCTCCCTCTCCTACCATCACGCCAAAAAACGCGGGATTCTTTTTCAGGAATTCCACTGCGTCGTAAGATACTTCCGGACCGCCTGCCCAGAAATCCACATGTGGGAGGATTTTCTTAAGATCCGGCACCAGCTCTTTTACAAAGGAAATGTTCCAGATATAACAGGAAAAACAGATCACATCCGGCTGTTCCAGATAAATGTCCTTTAAAATGTCATCCCGGATCTGGTTGATCGTATACTCTTTGATCACTACATTGGGGCTGTACTTTCCGGAGCAGGATTTCAGGTTGTATACTGCAAGATTGGAATGGATATATTTTGCGTTGCACGCTGCAAGTAAGATCTTCAAAATTACTATTCTCCTAACCTCTGCCGGATGACAGACTTCTCTGCCCGGCAGTTTTCATTCTTTCTCTGTCTGATTCTTTTTGCTTTATGATTATAACGTTCCTGGCTCCGGATGTAAATAGAGAAACAGGGACTCCCGGTATGCACAAAGATTGCATTTCTGTTGTATTTCCACTTAAACGGCGTTAAAATGGATACTACATCTTTTATAAAGGAGTACTTTTTTATGGACCGAAACAGCTGTCTGAATTACTTTCAGGCTTTTCCCTTCTGGGAACATATGACCGCAGAAGACCAGGATTTTCTTCTTGATAACATCCGTGAACTTCATTACCCGGCAGGTGCTGCCATACAGTCAGAAGAACGCCAGTGTTTGGGAACTCTTTTTCTTCTGAAGGGTGTTCTCCGCGTGTACCTTCTGTCCTCTCAGGGAAAGGAAGCCACACTGTACCGTTTAAGGGACAGTGATATCTGCACCCTTTCTGCTTCCTGCATGCTTTCTGCCATCACATTTGATGTACAGATCGATGCGGAAACAGACTGTGATCTTCTTCTGCTTCCGGCAGTTCCTTTTTCCCGGCTGATGAAAAACAATATCTATCTGGAAAATTTCATCTATAAACGGACAACCGAACATTTCTCGGATGTGATCGCCGGAATCGAACGGACATTTTTTATGACGTTACCTCAGAGGATCGCAGCCTTCCTACTGGACGAAGCTGCAGATACCGGTTCCGATGAACTCACTCTCACCCAGGAAGCCATCGCCCGCTCCATCGGAAGTGCCAGGGAGGCAGTCAGCCGCAGCCTCAAAAAAATGAATAAAGACGGCTCTATCCAGATTTCACGGGGATCAATCCGCATTCTGGACAAAAGCCGTCTTTATGAAATGATGAATACTTTCTGATCTTACTGAAGTGCTGCCTCAAGCTCTGCTTTTGATGTCAGTCCCACAAAACGTGCTGTCTCTTTTCCACCCTCAAACACAAGCAGTGTAGGAATACTCATGATCTTATACTGCTGTGCAAGAGACGGCTCTTTATCTACATCTACTTTCCCTACTTCGTATCCTGCTTCTGCCAGTTCTTCCACAACTGGAGCCTGACGTCTGCACGGTCCGCACCAGGTTGCCCAGAAATCTACCAGTACCGGTTTCTCTGCATTTAATACCTCAGTTTCAAAATTGTCTGTTGTAAAAACTTTTGCCATAATAAAATTCCTCCTTAAATTTATATGTTATGGAAATCCGATCATATTTCTGATCGTTATCAGTGTCTGCCGTTCTTCCGAATTTATGCTGTCTTCACTCTATGCCTGCTCTTTCAGAAGTTTCCGAACATACTGACAGGCGGAAAGTCCTGCCTGTGCTCCATCATGTACCGCTTTTGCCACCTGAAGAAGACCTCCGGTACAATCCCCTGCCGCGTACAGTCCGGGAACCGTTGTTTCCATCTCTTCATTCACCCGGATATTTCCTTTTTCATTCAGTTCCGCACCAATCTGACGGGCCATCTCTGAACTTCCAGCTGTACCTAATGCCACAAAAACACCTTCTGCGGGTGCAAATGACGTTTGCGGTTCACCTACTTCCTGTAAAGATACATCTCCTTTCAGGCGAAGTCCCTGAACACGTTCATCTCCCTCAATTGCCTGAATTTTCATGGTATTCACGTCAATCGCATTCTCTTTTGAAAATTCCGGTTTCTTTCCATCTGTAAAAATCGTCACATGGGAAGCTGTATGAGAAAGTTCCTCAGCTTCATGAAGAGCAAAATCACTGTTTCCAAGAACTGCCACATCTTTTCCACGGTAGAAAAATGCATCGCATACTGCACAGTAGCTGACTCCTTTTCCTTCAAATTCCTTCACTCCCGGAATTTTCGCGGAGGCTCTTTTGCTTCCGGTTGCCAGGATCACACTGCGGGCTTCAAAATCGCCTTCGGTTGTTTTTACCTCAAAGGTGTCAAAACCTCCCATTCCCACAACCTGTGCATCCAGAATCCTGACGCCAAGTGCCCGAGCCTGCTCAAGTCCTCTTTCAAAAAGTTCTTTTCCGGAAAGAGGTCTCTCAAGTCCGTAATAATTCTCGATCTTCTCTGCTTTTTCCAGTGAACCAATTCCTGTATTGATGATCAGCGGGTCCATATTTCCTCTCGCTGCATAAAGAGCTGCGGAAATTCCTGCCGGGCCTGCTCCTACGATAATGATATTTTCCATTTCAGACACCTGCTTTCTTCTGCTTCTTTGAAATCTGTTTTATAATATACGCTCTGCATCGGTCTGTTTCTGTGATTAAGTCACTTTTACTTTCTCACAAAAACTATTATACCACATCCTTTTGGAATTACATCCCATTTATCACCTTTATCTTCCCTGTTTTTCCTGTCGCAAACGTTTTCCGAAATCTTGCACCCGGCCCTCTTCTATGCTATTATTATAACGGTTTGCTGATGCAAATCATCCATTTTTGCTTTTAATTAATTTTCGTGATTTCGAATAGATCAATTATGAAATAAGGGAGAGTTGTTTATTATGAGAAGTTTTGAATATTTTACCCCCACACGGGTGGTTTTTGGAAAAGATACACATCTTAAAATTGCCACACTTCTGAAAGAACAGAACTGTAAAAAAGTTCTGATCCACTATGGTGGACACAGTGCCGTCAAATCCGGTCTTATTAATGAGATCAGATCCGTACTTGACGAGGCAGGGATTGCCTATGTAACTCTTGGCGGCGTCGTTCCCAATCCGCGTCTTTCCAAAGTCCGGGAAGGAATCGAACTCTGTCGCAGAGAAAATGTGGATTTTCTTCTTGCCGTAGGAGGCGGAAGTGTTATTGATTCCTGTAAGGCCATCGGTTACGGTCTTGCAAATCCGGAAACAGACGTATGGAACTTTTTCCTCCGCACAGAAACTCCGAAAGCATGTCTTCCAGTTGGTGTAATCCTTACCATCGCAGCTTCCGGAAGTGAAATGAGCAATTCCTGTGTCATCACAAATGAAGAGGGCTGGCTGAAGCGCAGTACTGCCCGAAATGACCTGTGCAGGCCACGTTTTGCCATTTTAAATCCACGGCTTACATACACCTTACCTCAGTATCAGACAGAAAGCGGCTGTGTGGATATCCTGATGCATACCATGGAACGGTATTTTGTAAATATCGAAACTATGGAAATTACAGACAGCATCAGCGAATCTCTGATGCAGACGGTAATCTACAATTCCCGTATCTTGCTGAAAGAGCCGGATAATTACACTGCCAGGGCAGAAATCATGTGGGCAGGAAGTCTCTCCCACAACGGCCTCACCGGCTGTGGAACCGGCGGCGGTGACTGGGCATGTCACCAGCTGGAACATGAACTTGGCGGAACTTACGATGTAGCTCACGGTGCCGGTCTGGCCGCACTGTGGGGAAGCTGGGCCCGTTATGTCTATGACGCAAATCCAGAACGTTTTGCCCAGTTTGCTACTAACGTATTTGAAATCCCATGCAGCATCGATTTCAACAAAACCGCACTTGCCGGTATTGAAGCCATGGAAGATTATTTCCGTTCCATTCAGATGCCTACCAGCCTTCATGAGCTTGGTCTTGATCTTACAGAAAAAGATATCCACGATCTGGCATTTAAGTGCAGTTATGAAGATACCCGTACCATCGGTGTCTTCAAACAGTTAAATATGAAAGATATGGAAAAAATTTATCTGGCTGCCCGCTGAATTTGCCGCATATAATATTGCAGATGTTTTTTTGAAAATCGGATTTTTCAGAAAAACATCTGCTTTTTTTCATTTTCCCCTTGCATTCTCTACATAAATGTGTTAAAGTAACAAAGTGCTCGAAAGAGACATGCCCAGATAGCTCAGTTGGTAGAGCAGAGGACTGAAAATCCTCGTGTCGCTGGTTCGATTCCGGCTCTGGGCATTATTTTTTTGCTCTGTTCACAGTTCCTGTTTCCTGTTGAACAGAGTTTTTCTTTTTATAAATAAAAAATACTGCATTCGACATTTTCTGATAAAGCGGATATTTATATTCCGATTTATACATTAAGTCTGATGCAGTATTTTTTGTTATACGTATTACATCATATATTATAGTTGTAGATAATTTCCTGCGTTTTTACTGAAGCAGATAAACTTCTGTATAAAATACACCTTTCTCCTCTGCCTCTGAATGTGTGGCAACATAAACATCAATACAGTTGGTACGGATCGCACCACCGCAATCCTCCGCCACGTAAACCTGTCCATTGATCACCACCTTGGAACCATATGGAATCTGGCTGGGGTCTACTGCTATGGTGTGATTGGTTGTTGCCGTTACACCTGTAGATGTGATTCCATTTGACCATGGGCCACAGCAGATACTGCATGGGCAGTAATGGGTAATACGGAAAGTTCCCAAAGATTTCAGTGTGGCATCGGAAGAAACTGATACCGGAGTTCCGACTTTTACACCATTGGCAGATGTTCCGGAACCACCCGTAGACGTTACGCCGTCCACAGCGTCTGCAAAAATACCTTCTCCGGAACTCTTGGTAAGGGAACCTGCTTTTGTTTTCTTTTCCTGCTCTGCTTTGGCTACTTCAGTCTCCTGATATCCTTCCAGACAGCTGGTAGGAATATATCCGGTCTGCTGTGCACCGCTGTCATCGGTGTAAACGATCCGGCTCCAGATATCATCTACGGTACCAGTCCTCTTCAGCTCGTCGTCCTGAAGAACCTCTCCTACCACTTCTCCGTCTTTTCTTCCCGGATAATCCAGAATATCACTATCTTTGGCTGCTGTGACCGTATCCGTAAATTTATTCACGGTTTCCGTATCACTGAGCACGCTGTCCTGAACATAACCGATAATCTTGTCCTCTCCGTCTTTCTGAAACGTAACTTTACTCCATCCATTGTCACATACGGCAACTCTCTCAAGTTTCGTTCCCAGAAGAACGGATCGAAGTTCTGCTCCACTCTCTCCGGGATTGGACCGAATTGCGGTATTTTTCGCAGTGACATAAAGGGTATCCGTCTTCGCCAGTGCATTTACTGTATTTCCTTCCCCATCATCAATCTGAAACTGCTGGGGTGATTTTTTCTCCTGTGTATATGTATTCAGTGTTGCTTCATATCCAAGTACCTCTGCAGATGCTGATACAGGGAATATCATGGAAGCACACAAAATAACTGCAAGAAGCCTTTTACGCATGAAATCTTGCCTCCTTTTTTCCGGCATTCTGCGGTTTGTCCCGACTATCATAGCATATCAGATCATATTTTGCAATTTTGTAGGTCAGTCTTCAGAAAATTTTAACAAAAAGATCACATTTCTTAACTGGTCAAATCACCGTCTGGCGGGTAAAATAAGCTTATGAATACAAAACGAAAAACCCCTAAACTTACAAAAAAACAACGCCAGCGTCTCCGCGTACGCCAGGTCCGCAGACAGAAGCTCTTCCTGGGCTTAATCTTTTTACTGGTCCTCGGATGTATTTTTCTGTGCTTATCCAGATTTTCCGGAAAGCAGACGAATACGTATCAGATCAATGCATCCTGTGAAGCCTACCGGGATGAAGTCACCACGGAAGCCACCCAATATGGCATGTCTGACTATGTAGATCTGATCCTGGCAGTTATGATGCAGGAAAGCTCCGGCCAGGGAACCGATCCCATGCAGTCATCCGAAGGCGCTTATAATACGCAGTATCCCCAGCAGCCTAACGGAATCACAGATCCTTCCTATTCTATCTCCTGTGGAATCCAGGAGCTGAAATATGCCCTGGATAAATCCGGATGCACAGGACCCGCTGATCTGCCCCATATCCGTCTTGCCCTGCAGGCCTATAATTTTGGTACAGACTCTTATTTCTCTTATCTTGCCAAAAACGGAGAAACCTCCTGGACAACCGAAAGCGCCCAGGCATTTGCCCAGATGGCAAGTGGTGGCAAGCAGCGTGATGAAGACGATCCCCTTCACGATCCGGCAGGTCCATGGGATTACGGTGACCAGTATTACCCGGACCATGTACTTCGCTATTATCACATAAGCAGTGAATCTGAAACGTCTTGATCCGGAAATGTCTTCTTTTTTTCAATTTTTCAAAAAAATGCAAAAAAAGATTTGACATGCTTTAAAATCTGTGCTAATATATGTCTTGTCGATGAGGGAAACACCTCATAAGATAAGACAAATGCGATAGTGGCGTAGTTGGTAACGCGCGACCTTGCCAAGGTCGAGACCGCGGGTTCGAGCCCCGTCTATCGCTCTTCGGAACTCTGAATGATTCAGAGTTCTTTTTTTATTTCACAAAAAACAAGCACAAAATGGCGCAAAAAATCCCGGATCCGGAATTTCCTGATAGAAATCCAGATCCGGGATCTTTTATGTAAGACAGACATTCATATTCTGCCCCATTATATGTTCATGATATTTTAGTGATGGAAAAGTCTGATTCCTGTAAATGCCATTACCATTCCATACTTATTGCAGGTATCGATAACTGCGTCATCGCGGACAGATCCGCCCGGCTCTGCAATATATTTCACGCCACTCTTATGTGCGCGCTCAATATTATCACTGAACGGGAAGAATGCATCTGAACCAAGAGTCACATCTGTAAGACCATCCAGCCATGCACGCTTCTCTTCTCTTGTGAACACTTCCGGCTTCTCGGTAAATGTTTTCTCCCATGCGCCATCTGCAAGAACATCCATATACTCCTCACCAATATAAACATCAATGGCATTGTCTCTCTCTGCACGTGTAATGGTATCTTTAAATGGAAGATTCAGCACCTTCGGGCACTGACGGAGATACCAGTTATCTGCCTTCTGGCCTGCAAGACGTGTACAGTGAACACGTGACTGCTGACCAGCACCAACACCGATCGCCTGTCCGTCTTTTACGAAGCATACGGAATTGGACTGCGTATATTTCAAAACGATCAGAGAAACCTTCAGATCCCTCTTTGCTTCCTCTGTAAGCTCTTTATTTTCTGTTACAATATTAGAGATCAGTTCATCATCAATTGCAAGTTCCTGACGTCCCTGCTCAAAAGTAACACCAAATACCTGCTTGTGTTCCAGCGGCTCCGGAACATAATTTTCATCGATCTGGATTACATTGTAGTTGCCTTTTTTCTTCTGTTTCAGGATTTCCAGCGCTTCCTCTGTATATCCCGGTGCGATCACACCATCCGAAACCTCTCTTTTGATCAGCATTGCGGTATCTTTGTCGCAGACATCAGAAAGAGAAATGAAATCACCGAAAGATGACATACGGTCTGCACCTCTTGCTCTTGCATACGCACATGCAAGCGGGGAAAAATTCTTCCAGTCCATATCATCTACCCAGTAGATCTTGGCCAGGGTCTCATTCAGTGGAAGTCCGATGGAAGCACCTGCCGGAGATACATGTTTAAAAGAAGTTGCTGCCGGAAGTCCGGTTGCTTTCTTAAGGTCAC
>ERZ827156.3538-NODE-3538-length-13959-cov-22.301928_pt1 | contig 13959 bp, 10 predicted proteins | sample MGYA00519919_ERZ827156 | MGnify/ENA primary metagenome ERZ827156 (study PRJEB31778, sample SAMEA3449269) | human gut metagenome | biome: human gut; feature: human-associated habitat; material: faeces | place: United Kingdom | collected 2010/2012 ... | reverse complement strand
AGGAGCTCTTTTTCCTTTTTTATAATAGTATCATTATGGTATAATAGAGACATTAAAATCGGAATTTGTGGAGGTGATATACATGGCAAAACATGAGTTTGGAATTATGATGGATGCTCCTCAGCAGGGCACACGATATGACGAGTATGAGCCGTGGAAATATACCTGTATTTCTGTTGATGATGCCCATTTGGAAGGTGTTGTTGAAAAGCTTTCATCCATTGACTTCTATTGGCATGCACTTTCTGTTAAAGGCAAAGGGCTTGCATATTGTGGTGTTACACTTGTTCCGCCCTGTTCATTAAAGGCGTTTATTGATAGCATTGCTGATATTCCTGAATTGTGCGAATTAAAGAAACTGTTAAAAAAGGCATTGGACAAAAATAAGTGGGTTATTCATTACGGAATTTGATTGAGTAACAACTTCAAGTTTGTCAGCTTCACATCGGGTCAACTTGTCTCGAACTTTTACAACTAAATACCCGCCGCCTACACAGCGGCACACCGAGCAGGAAATCTGAGAAAGGTCTCCTGCTTTTTTTCTGCCCAAAATGAGGTGGTAAAGCACCACCCCATCCGCCAATTACCGAAAGGAGGGACACGAAATGCCCTGTCCCCACCATGATATAAAAATAGTTCAGCGCAGCAACCGCCAATCAGCCGTAGCCGCCGCAGCTTATCAGAGCGGCGAACGATTATTTTCCGAGTACGACCAGAAGCAGAAATACTATTCCGAGAAACGAGGGATCGTCCACACAGAAATCATGCTGCCGCCCCACGCCCCGCCGGAGTACGCAGACCGCAACACCTTGTGGAACGCCGCCGAAGCCGTAGAAAAACAATGGAACTCCCAGCTTGCCCGCAGGATCGTGCTTGCCATACCGAGGGAAATTCCCCCGGAGCAACACGCCGACCTGATCCGGGACTATTGCCGGGAGTTTTTTGTTTCCAAAGGCATGATTGCCGATTTTGCCATTCACGACAAGGGGGACGGGAATCCCCACGCCCACATTCTGCTGACCATGCGGGCAATGGACGAAACCGGGAAATGGCTTCCCAAGAGCCGGAAGGTTTATGACCTTGACGAGAAAGGCCAGCGTATCCGGCTCCCGTCCGGGAACTGGAAAAGCCACAAAGAGGATACCGTGGACTGGAACGACCAGAAGTACGGAGAGATCTGGCGGCAGGGCTGGGCGGCTACCGCTAACCGCTATCTGGAAGCCAACGGACGCCCGGAGCGCCTTGACCTTCGTTCCTATGAACGGCAGGGGCTTGATAAAATCCCCACCGTCCACATGGGGCCAGCGGTCAGCCAGATGGAGAAACGAGGGATACAGACCAACATCGGCAACCTGAACCGGGACATTACCGCCGCCAACCGGCTCATGCAGTCGATCCGTCAGATGGTGCGCCACTTGAAAAGCTGGATTGCAGACCTGAAGGAGAAAAAGGCCGCCTTGCTGGAAGCCTTGCAGGAAGCGAAGGAACCCACCCTGCCGGAGCTGCTGGGCAAATATCTGGATTTGCGCCGGGAAGAGCGCACCGGCTGGACGAGCAAAGGCCAGCTCAAAGGCACCGTAAATGACTTCAACAAGGTAATGGACGCTATCCGCTATCTGCGGGAAAAGGAGCTGTCCACCGTGGAGAGTTTGGACGCCTATCTGGATACCGTCAGCGAGCAGGCCGTTTCCATCCGGGCAGAGATGAAGCCGAAGGAAAAGCGCATGAAGGAGATCGACACCCTGCTTTCCCATATCGCTAACTTTGAAGCCCACAAGCCGGTTCATGCGGAATATGCCGCCATCCGGTTTAAGAAGCCAAAGGAACAGTTTGCCGCCGCCCATCGGGACGAGCTGGACGCCTACAATGCCGCTGTCCGCTATTTCAAGGTACATTTGGAGGGAACCAAGTACAGCACCAAAAAGCTGAACGAGGAACGGACGCTGCTTTCCGGAGAAGTGGCCGAGTACAGGGAACACCTGTCAACGGTACAGGAGGATGTGAAGATTCTCCGGGATGTGCGCCACTGGCTCAATCAGGTGCTTCCGTCCGAGCAGTACCGCCAGACAGCCGAACCGGGCAAGAAACCGTCCATCCAGCAGGCAGTCAAAGGCAGGGCGCAGCGTATCCGGGAGGAACAGGGCGAGAAACGCCAGCAGCCCCGCACAGAGAAAAAACAGGATATGGAACTTTAACAGGCGCTTGCCATTTTCTTTTCGAGAATGACAGACGCTTTTCTTATTTTCAGGAGGATTTAGTTGAATGTATTTGAAGCTGTCAAGCAGTCTGTTACCACCCGGCAGGCTGCCGAGCATTTCGGAATCCGGGTGGGACGAAACGGGATGTGCGTCTGTCCCTTCCATGCCGACAAAAACCCAAGCATGAAGGTTGACCGGCGCTTTCACTGTTTCGGCTGTCAGGCAGACGGGGATGTGATCGACTTTGTTTCCCGTCTGGAAGCTGTCAGCCCCAAGGAAGCCGCCCTCATACTGGCACAGGCGTTTTCTGTCCCCTATGAGAACAGGGAGCCGCCCCACAGGAGCCAGAGGAACCCCCGGCAGGAAACCCCTGAACAGCGGTTCCGCCGTATGGAGCGATCGTCCGGATTCTTGGCGATCTCCTCACGAGTGAATTTGCTCCAGCGCTCACCCGTGCGCTTGGACGGATCTTCGTATCCTGCCACGAATTCATCAAAGTCGCTCTTGCGCAGCTGCCGGGTCTTACCAAAGCTGTCCATATTGGTGCGCATATCGTAGAATGCAACCTCGGTGGTGTTATCCTGCTCGGTTGTCCCGCGGGTAAAGAACAGCACATTGGTCTTGACGCCCTGTGCATAGAAAATGCCGGTAGGCAAGCGCAGAATGGTATGCAGATTGCAGAAATTCATCAGTTCCCGGCGCACGCTGGCACCGTCACCGGCAGCAAACAACACATTATCCGGCAGCACCACAGCGCAGCGGGCCTTGCCGTCCGCCTTCAGGCTACGATAGATCACCTGCAAAAAGTTCAGCTGCTTGTTGGAGGTCTGGAAAGAAATATCATCTCTGGTGGCGCGCTCACCGCCCTTTTTCGTGCCAAAGGGCGGATTGGTCAGAATAACATCAAAATCTTTCAATCCCTTGGCGCTTTGTGCGAGAGAATCCCCCAATGTGATATTGGCATTCATATTGTGCAGATAGGCATTCATCAATGCCAAGCGATGGGTTTCGTGCACCAGCTCCACGCCGTTGAACGCTTTGTTCTGCTGGAAATCTGCCTGACGGTCAGAAAGCGCATACATATCGTTATGCGCATTGACATAGCGGTTGGCTGCAATCATAAAGCCAAAAGTACCGCAGGCCGGGTCAAAGCACTTGTCGCCCAACTGGGGTTTGATGAGCTCCGTCATCACATCGATCAGTACACGAGGGGTGAAATACTGACCGGCACCGGACTTCTTCTCATTGGCGTTTTTCTCCAGAAGACCTTCATACAGGTCGCCCAGACCTTCCTCTTTGGCCTCATACCAGTCCAGTTTGTCAATCTCCGTGATGATTTTTTCGAGATTTTTCGGCTCCTCGATGCTGGAGGATGCGTTGGCGTAAATCTGCGCCACGCGGCCAACGGATTCTTCGCCCAGCTTGCTAAGCAGCGCATAGTAGTGCTTTTTCAGGTCAATGCCGGAACGGCTGGTCAAAGAGCCCCAACGATATGCTTCGGGAATATCCTTATCTGCACCGGTCTCATCGGCCATTTTCAAAAACAGAATGTAGGTCAGCTCTGTCACATACTGGTGATAAGTAATACCGTCATCCCGCAGCACATTGCAGAGGTTCCAAAGTTTCTGTACAATATCTTGCGTGCTCATTTAAGCTGCTCCTTCGTAAATATAAGTGTTGATCTCGCGGATGATCTCCGCAAGCTGCCCGCCAAACTTCTTGTTAAAGCGGGCGAAACCGCCATCCATCTTGAACGCCGGTGCCTCAAAGGTCTCGGTATTGAGGATGCTCTCGTGAAGCATATATACCTTGATCTTTTCCAGCAGATCCAGCTGCATTTTGTTAAAGTGATGCGCCGAAATCAGTTTAGAAAAGGCCATTTTCACGCGGTCATCGTGGTTTACAAGCGGCGTTTTAAGTACAGCCCGACGGACAAAGGCGATAATGTCTGCCACGATCCGTTCATTGCTCACCGCACTGGCCGCTTCATTCAAGCTGCTCTCGGTGAAATTCTCCTTATCCAGTTCCAGCTTTAACTCCCGAAGCTGCGCCCGGGTCATATCGCTGGGGCGGGTGCAGGCTATGCGGATCGCTTCGATACGATCTTTGTTCTCATTGACATAGGCCACAAAAGAGTCCAGATAATCCTGCGGTTTTTCCGTGTCACCATAGCCGCGGGTCGTTTCCAAAAGAGTATCTTCCTTTTCGGAATAGTAATGTCCACGCTTTTTACCCTTCAGGTTGTCAAACCAAAGCAGGAAATCCTTATCCTCCCGGCAGCGTCGCACAAAAGCTTCCTCTGTACAGCTTTTCAATTCCTTCGCATATTCCCGAATTGTTTTTCCGCCTAAACGCTCGGATACATCATACTTTTGCTCATCGGTCAGATTGTTGCTCTTGCGCTGTAATCTTGCCAAAATACGATCTTTGACAGGTTGTTTGCTGGATTCACCCGGGCGGAACAAATCCTCCAACAATTCAGCCATTGATTTGCTGACGGAGACCGACTTCATATTGGAAGTGTCGTCCAAGTCCTCGTACACACGAACTGCATCGAAGATATTGAAGTGCGTCTTTCCGATTTCCGGGCAAAGGCGAGTAGCGCGTCCCAGCATCTGCTCAAAGAGGATCCGGCTGTTGATCTTGCGCATAAACACCAAATTACAAATGGCCGGCACATCGATTCCGGTAGTCAGCAGGTCGACTGTTACGGCAATGTTGGGGTACTGGTTGTTTTTGAACTGCTTGATCACCTGCAAAATCTTCTTTTTGTTGCCGCCGGCAGTTTTGCCCGTGATTTTCATAATGGCATCATTGAAAATGCCATAGGGCTTGTAAATCTCTCGGAGCGTATCCACAATACGGTCAGCGTGTGCATCATTTACTGCGAAAATCAGCGTCTTTTCTCCACTTTCCGGATTCAGGTAGGTCGAAACTTCTTCCAGCACCTTGCGGGTATGATCCGGCAGAACAATTTTGCGGTTGAACTCCGACACATCGAAATCCATTTCATCGTCCAAAACTGCACCGTTCAAAAGTTCATTGGTGTTGGGGTCATATTGCGCCAAGGTTTCACCCTTCTTGAACTGTGCGTCATTTTCAATGAAATCCGTATTAATCAGATACGGAGGATCGTGATCCACCAGCCAGCCATCGATAACCGCCTCACGGTAGCTGTAGGTATAGACCGGCTCCCCGAAAATCTCGGTCGTGTGCAAGGCGGGCGTAGCAGTCAAGGCAACTTTCACCGCATCGAAATACTCGATAACCTGCTTATACTTGCTCATATAATCATCTTGATTATCGTAGAGGATTTCTTCTTCCGTCATTTCACGGTCAAGAATATAGCCTCGGTGGGCTTCGTCCACAATAATCAAATCAAATGCACCGGGCATCAAATCCGGTTCTTCTGCCAGAATCGTGCGTTTCAAAAGCCCCTGCACCGTTGAAATGCTGACCTTGGTTTCCAGATTGATGATGTTGTCATCGATCGCTTTGATCTCATATATTTTGTCCAGCGTCAGCAGTTCCTTCAGCTTGACATCTTTGAAGGTGTCCATTGCCTGCTCACCGAGGGACACTCGATCCACAAGGAAAAGAATACGACGGAAACGCTTGGATTCCAGCATCTTGTAGATAAGTCCCAGAACAGTACGGGTTTTGCCCGTTCCGGTGGCCATTGCAAGCAAGGCCGTTCTCTTGCCGTCAACGATTGCCTCTGTTGCCTTATCAATGGCCTTGATCTGGTAGTCGCGCAGATTCAGCCCATTAGGATCTGTCATAAACGAATTATCTGCCGCAGCCAGCGCTTGATTGGCCGCCGCTGTATTCTGACCAAGTTTTTCCATCAGGTCACTTGGGCTAAACCAGTTTCGAATAGGATACGGTTGATTTTCCTGTTCCCGGACATCCAAAAACCAAATACCAGACTTCGTGCGCAGCTGCTCTAAATACGCCCTGCCATTTGAAGCAAAGAGGAAGGGGACCTGATAACCATTCCAGTTTCCAACCGTATGTGGAATATCCTCCGGCTTAATATGTGCAGCATAGTCCTTTACCTGCACATCGATGGTAGATGCCACATCTTCCGACATCTTTTTTGCATCCATCAATGCTACGAGCTTCTCGCCAACGAAGAATGCATAATCCGCATACCCGTTTTTGTAAAAGGCCGAATTGGTAGGCCATTCGCTGATGGCAATATTTCTCCCCTTTACAGGACGCGTTCCTTTGCTGTAGCGCAGGTTCTGCGTATCAGCTTCCCAACCAGAAAGACGAAGCTGCTCGTCAATCAAGCATCTGGTCTGCGCCTCATTCCAATTCATCATAGTGGAGACAGATTCCGACCGCTTTGCGCGCTCCTTCTGCGTTTTGCCCGAAGCGGCGGTCTTGACCACGGCCAGTTGCTTCGTCAATTCCTCGATTTTCCTTTCCTGCTCGGCAATAACGGATTCCAAATCTTCGTGCGTGGTCTCGCTCGGCATAACGAACTCAGGCGCAATATATCCCCAGTCTCCATAGGTTTCCATAAACCAAACAGCAAGATTGTATGTCAAGGACAGCAATGTCTTTGCTTCGTCCACGGAGTCCGTACCTATATGTACTGCCGAGTTTCTTGTCTTGCGAAGAACATATAGCGTGTTGTCAATTTCGTGCGGCAATAAACCGGCTCGCTTCAAAATGCGAATTCGATTTGCGTGGGTGTTGTCAACAGCCGGCTCCGCAATGTGCTCAAAGACAAGGATCTCCTGCACTAAGCGCTCGGCAAACATTCCGAGTTTATAGATACAGGCATTGGGATCAGAATAGACATAGGTTTCTGCGGTTGCGCCGATCTGTGCCAATGCAGGCCAGTATCGATTCAGAAAATCAAAATTTGATTTCATAAGCAGTCTCCCTCGATTTTTGTTAATTCATTTAGCATTTGATATAAGCACATCTCCAAAGTGCCAATTTGGCACTTTGGAACCACCGTGCTGACACTTTGGGATTTCGCCAAAGTATCAATTTGATACTTTGGAATTCTCTCTCCTCATCCGACCGCCACTTCAACCTTTTTACCGCTGAAGGCCACGCCGTATTTATAAATCGTCCTGACCCCGGCTGTCGTCAGCTCGGTTTCGTATTTCTTATCGTTGATTTGCTGCAAGGCCGTCTCGGACAGCTTTTTCAGCTTTTCGTCGCTGCAATTTTTCTCCGCTTTCAGCTCAATCAGGATGCCCGGAAGACCCTTTTGTGTGGGCTTCAACTGAATGTCATAGCGCCCGTCGCCCGATTCCCGGTTGGAGGTCACGAAAGCGCCGCCCAGCAGGGCGCACAGTCCCAGCATAAAGCCGTGGTAGAAGTTCTCCCCGGCGGTATCGAAGGAGCTGACTGACTGGGTCAGCAGCGTCTGGATCTGCGCTTTCAGCCGTGCGTTATCGCCGGAGAAGATGGCCTCCTGAACGGAAATCGCCGTGGACGGCGGGATCAGATTCTCCAGCCGCTGCAAGATCTCCTTGTTATACACCAGAGAAATCTCCCGGTTGGGCAGGGAGACCTCGCACATAAAATCGCCGCTGAAGGAGGGCGTGGTTTTCAGCGCCTTCAGATAGCCGGTCACCAACAGGAAACTGTAAATGGTGGAGGGATTGCTCTTGATCTGCGGATAGATCACGCCGGTGTCGATGAAGGTGGTGAAGGTCTCGCCGTTGACCAGGGAGGTCAGACGGTTATAAATCTCCTCGTCCGCCTGGGCAAGCACTTCCCCGATAATATCGTTGCTGCCGGTGGAGACCCAGAAGGGCCTCGGCTCACACTCGTTGCTGAAGTAGTTGACCACCGACCACGGGTTGAAAATTTCCGTCTTGCCGAAGCGGTAGCCGTCGTACCATTGGCAAATCTCGTCGTACTTATCGGCAGCGCCGTAATATTCCGCCATCTCCATCACCTCGTCGGCGGTGAAGCCGAAGTAGGCGCTGTATTTGTTGTCCAGCACGGAGTTGATGGACAGGTTGTTCATCCCGCTGAAGATGCTCTCCTTGGCCACCCGCAGAATACCGGTGAGGAAGCCGAAGGACAGGTGCTGATTATCCTTGAACCCGCCGGAAAACAGGTTCCGCATAAACCGGATGACCTTGTCGTAATAGTCCTTCTGATAGCCCTGCTGGATGGGGGTGTCGTACTCGTCGATGATGATAATGGGCGCAACGGCATAGTGCTTGTGCAGCATAGCGGACAGATCCAGCAGTGCCGAAGCCAGCTCAACCTCGCTGACTTTGCCGTCTGCCAGCTTTTCATAGGCCTTTTTGCTATACTCGTCGCACTTATCGCTGTTCAGCAGTTCTTTGTGCCGCCGGGTCTCCTTTGCGAAAATATCCCGGATGGCCGCAAAGGTCTCCTCCCAAGTGTCGAACTTCACATCCTTGAAGGTCAGGAAGATCACGGGATACTTGCCTTGATAATCCCGGTATTTCTGGCCGTAGGCCCAGATCTTCTTGTCCCGGAAATAGACGGAGGTATCCTTGTCGCTCTTTTCAAAGTAAGTGCGCAGCATATCCATATTCAGCGTCTTGCCGAAACGCCGGGGGCGGGTGAACAGCGTCACCATCGGACGCTCGTCGATGAAATCCTTGATCATCATCGTCTTGTCGATGTAGTAGTATTCCGACGACGCAAGGCAGTAGTTGGACACGCCGATGGGCAGGGGCAGCTTCGGCGCGCGCTCCGTCTTGCGGAAAGCGCCCGTCTTAAGCCGCTGATCCGCCGGCTTCTGCGTATCAGCGGGGATCAGCCAACGATTGCCCTGCTTTTTCGCACCGGCGATTCTCCCATTCTTGCAGAGCGTCGCAACTCTCCGCTCCGTTATATTCCAGCGCACTGCTGCCTCTCTTACCGAGATCATTTCAGCCATAGGGGATACCTCCACGCATAAAATCACAAGTACATTATACCCGAGCAAAAGAACAATGTCAACAAAGTTCGGAACAATGCCGTTTCAAAACAGCATTGTTCTTTTCTGCACGCAAAACAAGCGGAGGTCATCGACCCCCGCTTGCTCGTTACCCATATACAATTTCCTGCATCACGACCTCGTTTGCCTGATGTCGGATGCCGTTCATCTTCCGCACCCACGACTGCGGTTCGCTGGCCTTCAACCTCTCCGTCACACCCTCGGCATCTGCGTATTGTTCTACCAGCCGAAGAAAGAGTTCCTGCGCCTGCTCCTCGATGTCTGCAAGGTGTCCGTCCAGCGTCCCGGCGGTCAGCAGGTTATAATACAGCACCCGGTGGTGCTCCTTCAGATAAACTCGCCGCCGCTGCCCGTAAACGCCGATGGGGCGTTCTTCTTCGGGCGGTAAGCAAACATCGGGTAGGCAATAGTCGCCCTGCCTTGTGTAAGTGCCGCCCAGCTGCTCAAATAGCGATTCCATATGTGATCCTCCCATTCAAAATTTCCCCGGCAGGTCTGCAACGCAAAATGCACCTGCCTTTCGGTTACAGTCTACCAAAACCGAAAGGCAGGTGCGAGTGTGCGAATTTCAGAATCGCAAGGTCAGTACGATATTGTGACAGGTTATAGGCTTTAGGCCAAAATACGATGCACCTGTATTTTGGCCCGAACGGGGCAATTCCGTACATCCGCAACAGGCCCCCACCTTGTATCCACAAAAAATGCAGCGAACTTTTGCTGTGCGGGCACACTTTTTACAACGAACTTTGCAAATGCCCTTAAATCGTTGCAAAGATCACTTCCGCTTCATCTTCCTGCTGAATTCGTTCAGCGTCTGGATATGCCAGAGGCTTTTGCGGGTGATGGAGCGGAAGGTCAGAGAACAGAAGAAGTCAACGAGAAAGATCTTTGGAATGCAGAACTTCAGTCCCTTTTGAAAGGCTTTCAGTGACCCACGGCTGCACCAGTTGTGAACGGTGGTCAGGGTGTAGCCGGTCAGGGTCACCACATCCTTTACCGTGACCACATCCGGGTATTTGCGCAGCAGCTTTTCATAGTAGCCGTGCATCTGCCGCAGAGTGCCCTCCGGCAACTCCTTGGAGAGCCTCGCCACATAGTGGGTGCCGTACCAGCCCTTCGGCGCAGAATAGAGTTCTGGAAAAATTGCCCGCTCCTCCAAGTATGCTTTCACATCCTCTTTTCGGATTTTATAGCACCGGGTTTTCTTACCCGACCACTCGCAGGGCACCTTGCCGCTTTTGAGCAGATGCAGCGCCGTGGACTTGCTGATGTGGCAGATTCGGAAGAATTGCTCCTTGTTCATCACCTCGGGAACGCTGTCCCAGTTGACGGGAAATACATCCATTTGTAACACCTCAAAAATAGATTTTCGTCGGCTGGAAGCTCTATCCTGCGGTGTATGGCCATCTCCCGTTTTTTCTCTCCTATCTTCCCGCATTTCTCTCCAAAATCGAGAAAAACGCCGATTTGAACCCACTTTCAAAAAAGCCTGTCCCGCAAGGCTTTCCGGGCGAAAAATCCTGATTTCAAGCGGTTTTCAGCGGGGACAGGGCTTACAGAAACGGCTCCAAAACGGACACCCCCGTCACAGTTGCATAAAAGACTCGAAATCAGTTTGCGGGCAACCGCACGAGGGTTCGAATCCCTCCCGCTGCGCCAGAAAGCCAGTCAGGAAGCGGACCTCCACCTCCCGACTGGCTCTTTTTGCGTCAAGACCGCATGCGGCCGATCCCAATACGCAGTGACGTATATCCCCTCAGGCTGTCCGCTCTTCGGCGGGTGATACGGGTGCTATTGTATTTCTGTTAGATACCCCCCCGCTCAAATTTGCCCGGCCCTATTGCGCTTTTTCCGCGGGCCGTGGTAGAATGCTCCTATACCGTCGAACACACTTATCTTCCCCGCATCCACAGGAGGGACCATCATGGATCGAACCATCACCGCCGGCGGACCGGAGAGCACCGTCCAAACGGCGGACACGCAAACCAAGCCCCGCTGCCGGTGGTGCAGCCTGGCCAACCCCCTCTACGTCCGCTATCATGATGAGGAGTGGGGCGTACCGTGCCACGATGACCACGCGCTGTATGAGCTGCTGATCCTGGAATCTTTTCAGGCGGGCTTAAGCTGGGAGACGGTGCTGAACAAGCGGCAGCGGTTCCGTGAGGTCTACGACGGCTTTGACCTGAACAAGGTCTGCGATTACGGCGAGGAAAAGATTGCTCAGCTGCTGGCCGACGAAGGCATCATCCGCAACCGGCTGAAGATCCGGGCCAGCATCAAAAACAGCCGTATCTTCCGGGACATTCAGGAAGAACACGGCAGCTTTGACGCGTATATTTGGGGCTGGACGGGTGGGAAAATTATCTACGAAAATGACCCCGCCGTCACCACCAGCCCCCTGTCCGACGCCATTTCAAAAGACCTGAAAAAGCGGGGCATGACCTTTGTAGGTTCCACGATCATCTACGCCTATTTGCAGGCCATCGGCGTCATCAACGCCCACAGCAACGACTGCTGGCTGCACGGCAAATAATGGTGTATATCAGACAATAAGCATCCCCCGGCATAGCCGGGGGATGCTTATTCCTTAATAATTCTCTTCCCGCACCTCAAAATAGCTCCGGGGATGGTTGCAGGCAGGGCACACCTCCGGGGCACTGGTGCCCACCACGATGTGGCCGCAATTGCGGCACTCCCATACCTTCACCTCGCTCTTGGCAAACACCTCGGCCATCTCCACGTTGTGCAGCAGCGCGCGATAGCGCTCCTCGTGGTGCTTTTCGATGGCGGCCACCAACCGGAACCGGGCGGCCAGCTCCGTGAAGCCCTCCTCCTCGGCGGTCTTGGCGAAGCCCTCGTACATGTCCGTCCACTCGTAGTTCTCGCCCTCGGCGGCCGCCAGCAGATTCTCCGCCGTATTGCCGATGCCCTCCAGCTCCTTGAACCACAGCTTGGCGTGCTCCTTCTCGTTCTCTGCCGTCTTCAAAAACAGCGCTGCGATCTGCTCATAGCCCTCCTTCTTGGCCTTGGATGCGAAGTAGGTATACTTGTTCCGCGCCTCGGACTCGCCGGCAAAGGCCGCCAGCAGGTTCTTCTCCGTCTGTGTTCCCGCGTACTTGGTCGTCTTGCTCATGATGCTCTCCTTTTCATCTCTCATTGGTTGCTGTATTCCATGCCGTCTCCGGCATATACGCGGCGCTTTTCCCTCAGCTGTGCTTGAATACCTTCTTCTCCAGCGCGAAAATGCGGGGGCTGAAGGTATTCTCGTCCATGGTCTCGTACGTCTCGCGATAGATCTCCATCCGGCTGTCCACCGCGTCGATAAGGCTCAGCAGCTCCGCCTCGGCGCACAGGGGCCGCACCGCCGCGCCGAACTCCGGCTCGCCGTGGTGGGACAGGATCAGATGCTGCAGCAGCACGGATTTCTCCTCCGGCACGCCCAGCCGCGCCGCCGTCTCGGCGGCATCCTGCGCCCCCATGACCAGATGGCCCAGCAGCTGCCCCTTGATGGAGTAATCCGTGGCCAAGCCCAGCTGGGAGAACACGAATTCCTGCGCCTTGGCCATGTCGTGCAGCAGCGTGCCCGTCAGCAGCAGGCTGCGGTCGATGGTCTCCGGGTACATCCCCGCCAAGAAGTCCGCGATCCGCACCATGTTGACGGTGTGCATCAGCAGCCCGCCCAAAAACGCGTGGTGCACACTCTTGGCCGCCGGGATGGCCGCCAGCGCCTCACCGTGGGCCTCCAGCATGGCCTCCGCCACGGCGCGGTAGTCCGCGTCCGCGATGGACGCCGCCGCCCGCCGCAGCTCCTCCATGGCCGCGCCCCGGTCGATGGGCGCCGTGGGCACCAGCGCCGACACGTCCACCGGGTCGTCCTCCGCCGCCGGGCGGATGCGCGACGCGGTGAACTGCACCGTGCCCCGGTATTCGCCCACGGTGCCCCGCACCTTGACCACCTTGCCCTCGTCCGCGGCGGACAGCGGGCCGGTGTAGTCCCACACCTTCAGCTCCACTGTGCCGGTGCGGTCGCTGAGCGCCCCGGTAAGGAACGGCTTTCCGTTGGCCGCCACCTTGGGATTGGCCGACTTTAGTATATAGTAGCCCTCCACCTCGTCGCCGGGGGCCATGGCCTGTATCGTCTTATTGTATTCCATGCATATCTCCTCCCCTGCTGTTCTCTGTCTGCATGATACCACTTTCTCCGCCGATGAGCAAGCGGCAACGTTCCCGCCGAACGATTTTTTTGCTTGCCTGAAAGCATTTGTATTTTGATTCTCCACAGGAAAAACCAAAAAGCGACAAGTTTGTTAAAGTTCTTCTCAAGTTTCGTTTTGCGGCAGCTCTTTACACCGTTCGACTTTTTATTTATGAAATTTTTATGTACAACATTTAAACATTAACGTGCAATTTATCCGCTTGGTGCTATAATCTGAGCATAAATTTTGAGGCGATCCGGACGTCTCGGAATGAGAAGATCACTTTACTTTGCCATTTACTAAAGGAGTGTGTTTCTGTGACGACATTTATCATCGGCCTTGTCATCCTCATTGGCGGCGCAGCCCTCTACGGTCGCTTCTGCGAAAAGGTCTTTGGTCCTGACGACCGCAAGACGCCCGCCTACACCAAGGAAGACGGCGTAGACTTCGTCCCCATGAGAGGCTGGAAGAACAGCCTGATCAACCTGCTGAACATCGCGGGCACCGGCCCCATCCTCGGGCCGATCCAGGGCATCCTGTTTGGGCCCATCGCGTTCCTGACCATCCCCATCGGCAACGTCATCGGCGGCGCCATGCACGACTATTTCTCCGG
>ERZ827156.3535-NODE-3535-length-13975-cov-18.114799_pt1 | contig 13975 bp, 9 predicted proteins | sample MGYA00519919_ERZ827156 | MGnify/ENA primary metagenome ERZ827156 (study PRJEB31778, sample SAMEA3449269) | human gut metagenome | biome: human gut; feature: human-associated habitat; material: faeces | place: United Kingdom | collected 2010/2012 ... | reverse complement strand
TGTGCTTGCGCACAAACTTGATATGCGCAAAAGGCAGCGCAGGAATGGAGAATAGAGTGAGAAATCGTAATAATAATGTAGATGAAGGACTTGCAGGTAATGAAAGACTTGAAGAGGCGATAGCAGCATTGCAGATGGAACCGTCGGAAGAAATGCTGGCACATGTGCTTACGGTGGTAAGACAGCGTATGAGAGAAGGCGGACAGTTTATTGTAGCTGTTGACCCAAAAGCCGCGGATGCGGGGCTTAGTATTCAGGCGGTTAAGACTGATGACGGAAGAATGTGGTGGAGTGTGTTCACGTCATTTGATGAGGAGCTGAAGGGCTCCGGCAGCGTAATGTCGACTTTTATGTCATGTATAGGACAGATACTTAAGACAGCCGGAGAAGTGGAAGGTATAAGCGGCATTATAATTAATCCGTGGAACAGAACGCTGATGCTTGATAAGAATCTGATTAATATAATACTTGGAGCAAAGTAGTGTTAAGTAGCATTTATTACAATACACTGCCGGATGAATTATATAATATGTATTCATCGTAGAAGTTTTAAATTAGTAAATTCATTAAAAAATGAATGAAAATCGGATTGGAGGCAGCTATGAGAAGAAGTGATAAAGAAATAACGGAATTTGCCGAGAAACTTAAGGTACTTGACAGATGTGATGTTATAAGGCTTGGAATGGTGGACGATGGTAAGGCATATGTTGTCCCAGTGAATTTTGGATATAACGTGGAGAACGGACAGATATCAATATATTTTCACTGCGCAGGTGAGGGACGTAAGGCAGATGTTCTTGCTAAGAATCCAAATGTATTCTTCGAGGCTGATTATAACTTTGATGTTGTGAAAGGCGAGACAGCGTGCAGATGGACAGCCAGATATGCGAGTGTAATGGGAGAAGCGGTTGCCGGGCAGCTTATGTCTGAGGAAGAAAAAATTGCTGCATTCAGGATAATAATGAAAAAGTACGGATATGAGGGAGAGCCGCATTTTGACAGTGCGGCGCTTGCAAGGACACATCTGTACAGATTGACGGTAACAGATATTACGGCTAAGAAAAGTAAGATGTAGAAGACAGGAAGACATAAAGATAAAAAGATATTATGCCCGGCGCTTTATGGGATATGTTCACACATATTTCACAAAACACCGGGCTTTTTTTCTTGACCTTGAGCGAACTTCAAGTGATATTATATTCGCAGATAACATGGACGATGTGAAATTGAGGAAGGGTGAAGAAGGGCTTTATGAGACATACAGCATTTACAAAGTACGCAGCAATTATTACAGCATTCTGCATTACATTGGGAATGGTAAGCGGCTGCGGACAGAGCAATGACAGTAATCAGACAGGAGCATACGCTGTCACAGGCGAAGCAGCAGTGCAGCCGAAAGAGGAACAGACACAGCAGAGCACACAGGCTGCACAGATGGAACAGACGGCACAGAATTCAGACGCAGTTACACTCCCTGATACATCAGAAGCAAGACCGGTGGTGGTTTCGGGAGAGAAGACACTTGGAGACACGGGTAAGACATTTGTTAATGATTACAATCCTTCGGATCGTTCATATGCGGCATCTGACAACTACATATCTCCAAAGGGTAACAGACAGTATGGCACAACCACAACTGTTGAGTATTATTCGTCAACACTTGGCACAACGCGCAAGGCTGATGTGATTCTTCCTTATGGATATGATGCCTCGAAGAGTTATCCGGTTCTTTATATGCTTCATGGAATGGGAGGCAGCAACAAGAGCTGGAGTGATATGGGCGTTAAGTATATTGTTGAAAATGTACATTATGAGAATGGTGTTCCGGATATGATAATAGTATGTGTTGACTGCTTTGTATCAACACAGGACCAGGACAGCGTCCCTATAAGAGAGATGAGTGCTGCATATGACCTTACTGAGAGTGAGGTGATGAATGACCTCATGCCATATATAAATAACAACTATTCAACTAAGACAGGCCGCGATAATACTGCAATCGCGGGATACTCTCTCGGAGGCAGATGTGCGCTTGCAATAGGTTTTAAGCATCAGGATCGGTTTGGATATATCGGTGCTTTTTCAGCAGCATCAGGCGTAATACCTAATGGCTCGGAAGGAAGAATACTTGCTACACTCATGGATGATTTTGTGCTTGAGTACGGCGATTTCCCAATGATTCTTATAAATGTCGGCGAGACGGACGGTATATGCGGTGACTCATGCCGGTTCTATGATGATGCGCTGACACAGAGAGAAATTAAGCATATATTCTATGAGATGGAAGGTGACCATGAAGGAACCGTATGGCAGAATGGCCTTTATAACTTTGTAAAGAGAATATTTGTATAGTATAATAGAAGTTTGATAGAGCGTACTTGACTTTTAAGTTAAATCTCCCTAATATATATGTTTGAAAAAATGTATATATCAGGGAGATTTTGTTATGACAAAGGATCTGACAACGGGAAAGATAATGCCGATACTGGTTAAGTTCACAATTCCGCTTGTACTCGGTAATCTGTTCCAGCTTACATATAATGCGGTTGACAGTATAATAGTAGGACATTTTGTTGGAAAAGAGGCACTGGCGGCAGTAGGCATATGCAATCCCATAAGCACATTGATGATACTGTTTCTTAACGGTCTGTGCATGGGCGCGGGTATACTTATGGGAATGCAGTATGGTGCCAGGGATTATGATACTCTTCACAGACAGATAAGCACAACCATGATATCGGGTGTCATATTCTCGGCGCTGCTTACGTTACTGTGCGTTGTGTTTGCGGTACCGATTCTTAACCTGATGCAGGTGGATGCATCGATAATGGATATGACAAAAGAATATTTAAGAATAATATTCGCGGGTCTTGTGTTTACATTCCTTTATAATTTTTTCTCAAGTACGTTAAGAGCGCTTGGAGACAGTAACTCTCCGCTTTATTTTCTTATTATAAGCGCGGTGCTTAATATATTCGGAGATCTGTTCTTTGTTGTTGTACTTAAGGCGGGAAGTAACGGCTGTGCCGTATCTACCGTGCTCAGTGAGGCGTTGTGCTGTCTGTTCTGTATAATCTATATACAGAAGAAGGTACCGGTACTGCGTCTTGGCAAAAAATGGCTTGTATTTGATGCAAGTCTTCTTAAGCAGACTATAGCCTATGGATGGGCTTCGGCAATGCAGCAGGCAACAGTGCAGCTTGGCAAGCTTGGAATACAGGCAATAGTCAATACTATGGGAGTATCGGTTGCAGCGGCATTTGCGGTAGTAAACAGGATTGATGATTTTGCATATACACCCGAACAGAACATAGCACATGCCATGACGGCACTTATGGCGCAGAATAAGGGCGCCGGTAAGAATGACAGGATGCGTGAAGGCTTCAGGTGTGGAATTATCCTTGAGATTATATACGGAATTGCAATATTTATAGTATGTTTTACATTTGCAAGACAGCTTATGATGATGTTTGTTAAAGATGAAGAGGTTATAGGGCATGGCGTTACATATCTGCATCTTATATCAATAATGTATCTTCTTCCTGCACTCACTAATGGCATCCAGGGATTCTTCCGGGGAATAGGAGACCTTAAGATTACTCTTATAAGCAGTTTTGTTAACATGGGGGTCAGGGTACTTGCGGCAGCGCCGCTTGTACTTATATTAGGTCTGGGAATAGAGGCACTCCCATTCTCATATCTCGCAGGCTGGATAGGAATGCTTATTGCAGAAGTTCCGCTTCTTATCAGAACTTATAAAAATTAAATAAAATTTTTCGGACAGATTCTAAACAAAGGGTCTGTCTTTATTTCTCAAAAGTTAATGCATGGACATATACAAATATGGTAAAATAATGTAAATTAGGCAGAATAATAAAAATGCCCAAATCAAAAGAAATGGAGGAAGAGATGAAAGAAAATAGTCAGGATAAAAATTTTATGTATAAACTGGCGGAATTTATTGTAGATAAGCGGAATCTGTTTTTTCTTATATACATAATAGCGCTTGTTTTCTGCATATTCTCAAGAAACTGGGTCAAAGTAGAGAATGACGTAACGAAGTATCTGCCTGATTCGACTGAGACGAGACAGGGACTTACGGTAATGAATGACCAGTTTGTAACATACGGAACAGCACAGGTACTGTTAGCCAACATATCATATGACAGAGCGCAGGAAGCTGCTGATATGATAGAGGATATCAATGGTGTTACGAGTGTTACATTTGATAATACAGAAGATCATTACAAAGGCACGTCTGCATTGCTTGATGTCACTTTCGACGGTGAGGAAGAGGATCAGATAAGTATCGATGCAATGAATGAGATAAAGGACAAACTCACGGGATATGATGTGTATTATTCAACTTCGGTTGCCAACGATGATTCTGCTAATCTTGAAAGCGAGATGCAGGTCGTTACGGCAATTGCAGCAGTAATCATAGTTGTTGTACTGCTTCTGACATCCAAGTCATATGCGGAGGTTCCTGTACTGCTTATAACATTTATTGCAGCAGCACTCCTTAACATGGGAACCAACTTTTTGCTTGGAACAATCTCATTTATATCTAATTCGGTTACAATCGTGCTTCAGCTTGCACTTGCAATTGATTATGCGATTATTCTGTGCCACAGATATACTGAGGAAAGAGAGAATCTTCCTGCAAGAGAGGCGACCATAACTGCACTCAGTAAGGCTATACCTGAGATTTCATCGAGCAGTCTTACCACAGTGTCAGGTCTTCTGGCACTGGCATTCATGCAGTTTAAGATTGGTGAAGACCTTGCGGTAGTCCTTATCAAGGCTATTATACTTTCACTTATTTCAGTATTTACACTGATGCCTGGTCTTATTATGGTATTCAGCAAATGGATGGATAAGACGGTACACAAGAATCTTATTCCTTCAATATCTGCGGTAGGTAAGTTTGCAATTAAGACAAAGTATATAATACCGCCTATATTTGCGGCCGTAATCATTGTTGCGTGTGTATTTGCCAATATGTGTCCTTACTGCTTCAGTACGGGAAGTACTTCTACTCCGAGAAAGAGTGAGTCAACAATCGCACAGGAGAAGATTGATTCAACCTTCGGAAGCAGGAATATGATTGCGCTTGTTGTACCTGCAGGTAATTATGAGGCAGAGAAGAATCTTCTTGCTGACCTTGATGCGTGCGATGAAGTTAAGTCGACACAGGGACTTGCCAATACAGAGGCTATGGACGGATATATGCTTACGGACAGTCTGACACCGAGAGAGTTCTCAGAGCTTGTAGGACTTGATTATGAGGTGGCACAGCTTCTGTACAGTGCATATGCAATTAATCAGGAGAATTATGGTGAAGTAATCAATTCAAGCAGTAAGTACAGTGTACCGCTCATTGATATGTTTGAGTTCCTGCTTGATGAGATAGACAAAGGATATGTCACTCTTGAGGGTGACCTGAAAGACCAGATGGATGACCTGTCAGGGCAGCTTGATAAGGCACTTCTTCAGTTGAAGACGGATGATTACAGCCGACTGGTTGTATATCTGAATCTTCCGGAAGAGGGTGATGAGACATTTGCCTTCCTCGACAGAGTGCATGAGATGATGGCAAAGTATTATACTGATAATTATTATGTTGTTGGTAACTCAACAAGTGATTATGACCTTTCATCATCATTTTCAAGAGATAATCTTGTAATAAGTATATTGTCGGCACTGTTCGTTATAATAATTCTGCTGTTTACATTCAAATCAGCAGGACTCCCGGTGCTTCTTATACTTGTTATACAGGGAAGTATATGGATTAACTTCTCATTCCCTTATCTGATGGATTCACCATTGTATTTCCTTGGCTATCTGGTTGTCAACTCAATTCAGATGGGTGCCAATATCGACTATGCAATAGTTATATCAAGCAGGTATGATGACCTTAAGAAGCAGCTTCCGATTAAGGAAGCAATTATTGAGACGCTTAATCAGGCGTTCCCTACAATCATAACATCGGGTTCAATCCTTGCGGCAGCAGGCATACTGATTTCATTCCTTTCAACAAACGGAGTTATATCAGCAATCGGTACATGTCTTGGACGAGGAACAATAATTTCCATTATCCTTGTTATGGGTGTACTGCCACAGATTCTTTATCTTGGTGATGTTATTATTGAAAAGACAAGATTCTCAATCAATACCGATAATCTCATACAGAATACCGGCGGAACAATGGTTATTAACGGACGTATGAGAGGTTATGTGTCAGGTATAATTGACGCTGAGATTCATGGTGTTATCAAGGGTGAAGTCAAGGGTCAGATTGATGTCAACAATATAGATGTTATTAAAAAGGAAGAACCGGAGGATGGGGGTGACGGCAATGAAGAAGCATAACAGATTAATGAATTTATTCAAAAAATCTGCTGCGGCGTCACTTGCGCTGGTTCTTGCAGCTGTAATGATGGCAGCTTCCGGCATGGTAAGCGCAAAAGCAGATGATGATGATGGCCTGACAGAGATACATATATCTACTGTTGATGATTTAAAGGAGCTTGCAAAAAACTGCCGTCTTGATTCATGGTCACAGGATAAGAAAGTTATTCTTGATAAGAGTATCGAACTGAATGGAGAGGAATTTACCGCAATTCCTACATTCGGTGGTATATTTGAAGGAAAAGGCAATACGATTAACGGCATATCAATAACAAAGGATGGCTCATACCAGGGACTTTTCAGATATGTACAGGAGGGAGCGATAGTCCGTAACCTCACTGTCAAAGGTAATGTACTTCCGGGAGGAACCTCATCATATGTCGGAGGAATCGTAGGAAGCAACAAGGGGCTTATAACCAACTGTAAGTTCGCAGGTGTCTGCAATGGTAAAAGTAATGTCGGAGGAATAGCAGGTTCTAACGAGAGTGAAGGAACAATATATGCCTCAATTGCAGAAGGTGTTGTGTATGCAGAGCACTATGCGGGCGGTATTGCGGGAATTAATGTAGGAATAATCGACAGCAGTTCTAATTCTGCCAATATCAATACTAAGATAGAGCAGATGGATAATATAAAGATTCAGGATATTTCGCTTGATACGCTTACAACGACGGAGGATGCTGTTGATATAACGGATATCGGAGGAATAGCAGGTTATTCATCAGGAAAGCTTTATGATAATAAGAATTACGGAGATGTAGGATATCAGCATAAAGGTTATAATGTCGGTGGAATTGCCGGCCGTCAGTCAGGATACATATACGGCTGTGCCAATTACGGACATATATACGGACGTAAAGAGGTAGCGGGAATTGCAGGGCAGATGGAACCATACGTTAATCTGACATTTACAGAGTCAACAATATCACAGCTTCGTGATAAACTGGATGTCCTTCAGAATGGAATTGATAAGACTATCAATGACGCAAGAGGATATTCGGACAGTGTGTCGGACAGCCTTTCACGTATGTCGGATTATGCAGATACGGCAAGCAGTTCAGCTGACAGCCTGATTGATAAGACTGAGAGCATGATTAACGCAGATACAGATCAGGTTAATAATCTCAGTGCGGTAGTAACCAATGCTATAGACCTTCTGGTGCCTGTTACGGATAATATCAAAGAAGCATCAGACAATCTTAAGGATTCTGCAGATATTCTACAGGATGCAGCCGATAAGGCGGGCAACAGCTCTGATGATACACAGAAAGTAATTGAAATACTTTCTGATGCACTTGGTTATATAAGTATCAATCAGGACAATATTGACAAAGCTTCAGATGCTATAGATAAAGCCATAGAAGCTCTTAATGACAGAGACTTTGACAAGGCTTCCGGATACATTAAGGATGCCAATACAGCGCTTAAGGATTCGGTAAACGGCGTTAATGACGCGCTCAATAAGGCCGGGGAGGCAGAACCTTACCTTAAGAACATAGCTGATAATATTAAAGAAACACTTGATAAGATTAACAATGGAATGAACGAGTTAAAGGATGCAGGCAGTGATCTGTCGGATGCGTCATCAGGACTCGGAGATGTTACAAGATATCTTTCCGGTAATCTTAACTTTAAGCTTGAAGCAATAGGAAGTGAGCAGATACAGGCAAGAGAGAACCTTATGTCATCGGTAGATTCAATGATTGATGAGATGGACGGACTTAATAATACGATAAGAGCCAATAATAATACTCTTGCAGATGATTTTCAGCATATATCTGATACACTTTTTGATATTACGGACATCATAATAGATGCAAGGGAAAAGTCGAATGAAAAAGCAGACAGTGATTCAGATGACAGATTTGACTATGATATATCTGCCGATGACGAAGCAGGAGAGGCTGACGGCAAGGTTGAAGGCTGCACCAACTATGCGGATATAGAAGGAGATGTCAATGTAGGCGGAATCGCAGGTGCTATGGCTGTTGAGCACGATCTTGACCCGGAAGATGATATTGATATCGAAGGTAAACTTTCAACGGATTTTGACTACAGTACCAAAGCGGTTATAAGGTCATGTACTAACAGAGGCAGGGTTACGGGCAAGAAGGACGGCACAGGAGGAATTGCCGGTGAGGTTGATCTCGGATGTATTATTGAATGTTACGGATATGGAGAGATTAAGAGTACAGGCGGTAATTATGTCGGAGGAATAGCAGGCAGCTGTAAGACACTTATTCGTGACAGTTATGCAAAATGTGTTCTTTCGGGAACCGATTACATTGGCGGTGTTGCCGGAAGCATTAAGGATGTAAAGAACTGTAATACACTGATTAAGGTTACTGATTCTGATGAATATGCAGGTACAATCGCCGGTGAGGTTACAGGAACAGCAGAGAGTAATTACTTTGTAAGCGATGATCTTGCAGGTATAGATGGAGTAAGTTATTCCGGCAAGGCAGAGCCTGTAAGCTATGATGAACTTATCCGGTCAGAGGATATCCCTGAAGAATTCAAAGATTTTAAGCTTACCTTTATAGCTAACGGAGATACCGTGCTTGTGTATGATTTTGAATACGGTGATTCAATGCCTGAAGATGCACTTCCTGTAATACCTGTAAGGGATGGATATCAGGCACATTGGGAAGATTATGATTATTCAGACCTGACATTTGATGGCACAATCAATGCCGTATATGACAAGTACGTAACTGCGCTTGAGAGCGGACAGATGAGAACAGATGACAGGGCAATGCTTCTTGTGGAAGGCAGGTTCACTACAGAAGATGCAATAACTGTAACTAAGGAGAATAATCCTGATATTAACGGCAGGAATGCATCTGAATGCTTCACGGTTAATATACCTGATGACGGACAGCAGGAACATCTTGTGCATTATATTCTGCCTGAGAAAGTTAAGAATGCAGATATAATGATTCTGCAGAACGGCACGTGGAATAAGACCGGTACTGACACAGACGGCAGATATATGACATTTACCGTAAGTGGCAGCGAGGTTACATTTGCGGCAGTTAAGACAGCATCAGTACTTCCGACTGCAATAATTGCAGGAATAATTCTCATTTCTGTGATAATACTGATAATGCGCTGCAGGAAGAGAAGAAAGAAGAAAAAAGCTATAGCAGAATAAGACAAAATGTGATAGAATTAACAAATCTTAATAATCATAAGAGGAGGATTTTATCATGTTTGAAAAGTTTTTCAAACTTAAGGAGAATGGTACGGATGTAAAGACAGAAGTCATCGCAGGTCTTACAACATTCATGACAATGGCTTACATCCTTGCCGTTAATCCTAACATCCTGTCTGTGGCAGGAATGGACAAGCAGGCACTGCTTATTGCAACAGCACTTGCAGCATTTGTAGGTACGGTACTTATGGCACTGCTTGCCAATTATCCGTTTGCACTTGCACCGGGACTTGGACTTAATGCATATTTTGCATATACAGTCTGCGGAACAATGGGATATCATTGGACTATAGCACTTGCAGCAGTATTTGTAGAAGGTATCATATTCATAATACTTTCAGTAACTAGTGTAAGAGAGGCTATTTTCAATGCCATTCCTATGACACTTAAGTCGGCAGTAAGCGTAGGCATCGGTCTTTTTGTAGCTTTCATCGGACTTCAGGATGCAAAGCTTATTGTTAACAGTGATTCTACACTTGTAACATACCAGACATTCAAGGGTGAGACATTCCATTCAGTTGGTGTTGGTGCCATACTTGCACTTGTCGGCGTTTTTATAACAGCAATACTTCTTATTAAGAATGTTAAGGGTGGTATCCTTATCGGAATTATCGCTACATGGGTTCTTGGTATGATCTGTGAAGCATGTGGAATATATGTACCTGATCCTGCGGCAGGAATGTACTCAACAATTCCGTCTTCAATCGTAAGTTTTGATTTTACTCCTTTTAAGGAGACATTTGGTGCGGTATTCAGAGCAGATTTCCATTCAATCAAGCTGGTTGATTTTATTGTTGTAATGTTTGCATTCTTATTTGTAGATATGTTTGATACAATCGGAACACTTATAGGTGTTTCATCTAAGGCAGATATGCTTGATGAGAACGGTAAGCTTCCGCGCATTAAGCCGGCTCTGCTTTCAGATGCAATTGCTACATGCGTAGGTGCGGTATTTGGTACATCAACAACAACAACTTTCGTTGAGAGTGCTTCAGGTGTTACAGCAGGAGGACGTACAGGACTTACATCGATTGTAACCGCAGTATTATTCCTGCTCTCAATCGTATTCTCACCACTGTTCCTTACAATTCCATCATTTGCGATTGCACCGGCACTTATAATTGTCGGTTTCTATATGATGGGAGCTGTTGCCAAGATTAACTTTGAAGATATGTCAGATGCTATCCCTGCATTCCTTTGCATTGTTGCAATGCCACTTGCATACAGCATTTCAGAGGGTATCTCAGTAGGCGTTATCTCATGGACACTTGTTAACCTTGTCACAGGTAAGGCTAAGGAGAAGAAGATAAGCATAGTTATGTACGTGCTTACGGTGCTTTTCATACTTAAGTATATACTTCTTTAATTTTCACAAATATAATCTTTCGTATATGCGCGTTTTAACCAAAAATCAGCCAAAAGGCAACGCACGGCTGACTTTTAGCTCAATATGTGCTATAATGTAAGAAGGCTTGAAGGCCCATCCGTATGTATGCTGCGGATGGGTTTTTGTGTCATATCAGTACTAAAGGCATAAGAGAAATGGAGAGACATATGTTTGAAAAAGGAGATATGGTTGTATGTGGCAATAATGGTGTATGCCGCATAGAGAAGATATCAAAGCTGGACAGCATTGACAGTGAGGTGCTTTATTATATAATGCAGCCTGTATATGAAAAGAGCAGCACTGTGTATATTCCGGTTGAAGGGCATAGTACACCGATAAGAAATATTATGACAAAAGATGAGGCTATGGATTTTATAAAAAAGATACCGACGATAAGCGAGATTGAGCTGGCAGGCGACAGAGAAAGGGAATCACAGTACAAGGCGTGTATGGAGCCTGCACAGGCCGAGGGATGGGTGCGTATTATAAGGACTTTGTACAGACGTAATGAGGAGAGAGCGGCAGCCGGCAAGAAGACGATTAATATGGATGAACGCTATATGAAGATGGCTAAGAATTGCTTATATGGTGAATTAGCTGTATCATTAGGAATGAAGAAAGATGAGGTAGAAGCATTTATCGAGAGTATTCTTGATAAGGATGAGGAGAATGCTTAACAGATTACAAAGCATGAATCAGGAAACACAGAATAAAAGCAGATGGGAGAGATTGTCATGAAGCAGAATGGACTCATGGAGTTACTTAAGACAAGAAGAACATACAGAAGATTTGACCAGACAAAGAAGATTCCGGATGATGCGGTGAATGATATTGTGCGTGCACAGCAGTATGCATCATGCGGTAATAACAGACAGCCGTTAAGGTATATCGTTGTAAGAGACGAGAAGCTTGTTGACGAGATATTTGGAATAACAAGATGGGCTGCCTCTCTTCCACCTGAACAGGGACAGCCAAAGGACGGGGAGCATCCGGTTATGTTTGTTGTTGTGCTTGAGGATAATAAGCTTAAGAATGCAATAACCGGAACAGATGCAGGACTTGCAATCAGCAATATGACGCTTGCAGCATGGAATCACGGAATAGGAAGCTGCATAATTGCCAATGTTAAGAAGGATGCGCTGAAAGAACTGTTGTCAATAGGTGAAGAGTACACCGTCAACTGTGTTGTTGCTTTTGGATATCCTACACATAAGAGCACAATTGTGGAGGTCGGTAATGATGAGAAGCTCTCATATTATCTTGACGATAACAGGGATTATGTAGTTCCGCGCAAGAAGATAGAAGACGTTGTAAAGTTCATGTAGAAAGATAGGAGAGGCGGATGGCATTTACATTTTACCAGCTTATATTTATTATTCTGGCATACTCATTCATCGGATGGGTAGCGGAGACTGTAGCTGCTGATCTTGTATATCACAGATTTGTTAACAGGGGATTCCTCAATGGACCTGTATGTCTGATATATGGTATATCTGCAGCACTTATGGGAATTGTATTCTGGGAGCTTAAGGATTATACACTTTATCTTTTTATAGGATGTGCAGGCCTCGCAACCATTATACAGTGGTTCCTTGGCAAAACACTTGAAAAGCTCAGGAAGCACAGATGGTGGGACTATTCAGGATACAGATTCAATATTGACGGATATGTATGTCTGAGATTTTCGGTATTATGGGGAGTACTTGGCACAGTATCGGTTAAATGGCTTAACGGTCTTCTTCTGGATTTGCTTGGGCTGTTCCAGCATTTCATTGTTAAGGTTGTTATGATTGTGCTTGTATGTATACTTGTTGTTGATATGGTTACATCCGTATCAGCGTCATTGTATGGAGAGCATAAGAATGTCGAAGACAATGATGCAGGCAATTTGATACACAGTGGAATAATCAATGTTACATACAGACTCGGGCATTTTATTGTTGACCGCGTTGAACGAAGAGTTACGGGAGCGTATCCGAAGCTTAATGAAGAAAGAATTGAGGCAGGGGCGGAAGAAGGATTTGCAAGCGGCTGTAATTTTTATAAGCTGTTTCTTCTGTTTGTGACAGGAGCGTTCCTTGGAGATATTGTCGAGACATTATTCTGCCGTTACACGGCAGGCGTGTGGATGAGCCGCAGCAGTGTTGTCTGGGGACCGTTCAGCCTTGTCTGGGGAATAGCCATAGCTCTTGCAACTGCAATTCTTCATAAAGATAAAGACAAACCGGATTCGTACATTTTCATGATTGGAACAATACTTGGTGGTGTATATGAATATTCATGCAGCGTGTTTACGGAGATTGTATTTGGCAAAGTATTCTGGGATTACAGCCATATTCCATTTAATATAGGAGGACGTGTTAATCTGCTGTACTGCTTCTTCTGGGGCATTGCCGCTGTGGTATGGCTGAAGTTCATCTATCCGAAGCTGTCCGGCTGGATTGAGAAGATTCCGAAAAAAACAGGTACGATCATTTGTAATATTTTAATTGTATTTATGATTGCCAACATGCTGATTTCCGCACTGGCACTTGCCAGATATACCAAACGTAACGCTGCCTCCTATTCTGTGGAAACCACAGAGCTTAACGGATTGCAGAAATTTTTAGATGAACACTATCCTGACACACGAATGGAACGCATCTATCCGAATGCGAAAATGGTGGATTAATATGGATTTATTAACGACGGGAGACCGACCGAACCATGCAGATTGATGACTTGACCGCAGGGTTATCCCTTAGCTTTATCATTCATCTGAATAACGAAGAGCTTCAATTTGAATCCCGCATTTTGGAAGTCTATTCCCGCAGACATACACTGTTGGCTGAGGGTGTGTTTACTGATGATAAAATCATCTCTTTCCGGGGAAAAGGGCTGCTCGTCGATCTGCTGGTCACTCTCCCAGACGATAAACCTCAGCTGTTCAAAAATGTCACCACCAACGTGGTGAAACGCGCTGA
>ERZ827156.3534-NODE-3534-length-13978-cov-4.002586_pt1 | contig 13978 bp, 10 predicted proteins | sample MGYA00519919_ERZ827156 | MGnify/ENA primary metagenome ERZ827156 (study PRJEB31778, sample SAMEA3449269) | human gut metagenome | biome: human gut; feature: human-associated habitat; material: faeces | place: United Kingdom | collected 2010/2012 ... | reverse complement strand
GCGGATACGGCAGAAGCAGACACAGGTGTCATGGGATTTTTTGTGTACAATAAGACAAGAAAACTTGAGAAAGAGCAGATGGAATGCCTGAATGTGATGGCTTATGAAGCGGATGCGGACTGCTTTGCGGGATATATGTATGCCATCTATGCAACAGTAGCACGTGATACAGACTGTCCATACACGTGTGCACTGTTTATTAATTATCTTCTCGGCGAGGAGGGTTTTTCAGATGCGGGAAGCTGGAATGATTATCCGGGCTATTATTCTGCCAACATGACAGTCCACAAATCAGAAGAGATCAATGACCGGGATTTTGCTTTCTGGGAAAAGAACCTGGTTGTAGAGGATTCTGACTATATCCAGGATAATATAGAATATGACCGCGAGTTTATTGAGTTCTGTATAGGTAATGTTCCATAAAAACATTGCAATTTCAGAAGAATTTTTTTAAAATAATAATAAAAATATAAAACGGGGGAAAACGAAATGGACGGATCAATGTTTATCGGAACCTGGTGGTCACTGGTTCCACCGCTGCTGGCGATCGCGCTGGCACTGATCACGAAGGAGGTTTACAGCTCGCTGTTTATCGGTGTGGCGATGGGAGCACTGCTTTATACAGGCTTTCATCCGTGGAATGCGTTTGTGGCATTGTTTGATATCATGAAAAACAGCATGAATCTGAATATTCTGATCTTTGATGTTCTGCTTGGAATGATCATCGTGCTGATGGCAAAATCAGGAGGTTCTGCAGCATATGGACGCTGGGCGGGCAGCAAGATCAAGAATAAAAAGAGTGCAATGTTTGCGACAACAGGACTTGGTATCCTGATCTTTGTGGATGACTATTTTAACTGCCTGACTGTGGGTTCTGTTATGCGTCCGGTCACAGACAAGTACAGAGTGTCACGTGCGAAACTTGCCTACATCATTGACGCAACTGCAGCACCGGTCTGCATTATCGCACCGATCTCAAGCTGGGCGGCAGCAGTCAACTCTTATGTGCCGGCAGACGCGGGGATCACAGGATTCCAGCTCTTTCTCTGGACGATCCCTTATAACCTGTATGCACTTCTTACTCTGGTCATGGTATTTTATATGATCGGTATCGGATTTGATTTCGGACTTATGAAAAAACATGAGCTGAATGCCGCAAGAGGAGACCTTTTTACTTCCGGTGGAGAAGAATTTGAGCAGGTCAAAGAAGAAGAAATCTCTTCCAATGGTCATGTCATCGATCTGATCCTTCCGGTTCTGGTGCTGATCGGAACTGCGATCGGTGCGATGATCTATACAGGATTCCTTGGCGGAGCGACAGATATTGTCACAGCTTTTTCCGGCTGTGATGCGGAGACCAGTCTGATCTTTGCGACGATGATTACCGTATTGTTCATGCTCGTGCTGTATCTTCCACGAAAAGTTGTCACCTTCAAGGGATTTATGGACAGTTTTGTAGAAGGATTCAAGATGATGATCCCGGCGATCGCGATTCTGATCTTTGCATGGTCGCTCAAAGGAATGGGTGATGCACTTGAGATAGGAACTTTTGTCAAGACGATCGTGGGCACCAATGCATCTGCAAGTGTGATCCTTCCGGCGATCCTGTTCCTGGTGGCAATCTTCCTTTCTTTCTCAACAGGAACAAGCTGGGGAACGTTTGCGATCCTGGTCCCGATCGCAATCGCAATGTTCCCGGGTGCAGACGATATGCAGATGATGATCATCGCAGTATCCGCAGTTCTTTCCGGAGCTGTCTGCGGAGACCATATTTCACCGATCTCTGATACAACGGTTATGTCCTCAGCAGGTGCACAGAGTAATCATATCAACCATGTAACAACACAGATGCAGTACGCAGCTGTAGTTGCAGTGGTATCCGCGGTGGGCTTCCTGCTTGCAGGTTTTGTCCATGTATGGTGGATCGTCCTGGGAGTCAGTCTTATTCTGCTGCTCGCGGTCCTGACTGTACTCCGTAAAGTTGCAAAGTAGTAACTATTCAGCAGGTAGTATCCCGCGAGGTGTTTTGACATGCTTTTTGTCAAAATCCCGAGACATACAAGGCAAAATGCTATCACCGAAGGTGATCTGGAATGCATTTTGACTCGTAACTGTGAGGGTACTGAACAGTTACGCAAAGTAGACGATATCTGACAGGAAAGAGACAGGAAATATGACGAAGATCAAAGTAGCTTATATCGACCAGAGCGGCAGATATCCGACAGGATGCGAGAGCGTCACCGCTGTCATGCTTCTCCGCTATCTTGGATGTGATATTACGGTAGACGGTTTTATCCAGAACTGCCTCAGGTGCAGGGCAATGGAGCAGAGAGAGGACGGACTTTATGGACCGGATCCGAATGAATTTTTCTGTGGGAGTCCTTATGATGATGAGTCTTTTGGCTGCTATGCACCGGCGCTTAAGGGAGCACTTGAGCGGGTGGCAGGAGATGCTTTTGCATTTGTCAATGAGACAGGAACTTCTATAGAAGAATTGTGCAGAAAGTACATTGACCGCGGGATGCCGGTAGTTTTCTGGGCCTGCATCAATATGCGAAAGGAGATCCCGGGACCGGAGTGGAAACTTCTGGATTCCGGTGAACGGTTTGAATGGACTTCCAATGAACATTGTATGCTTCTGGTGGGATATGATGAGAATGGCTACTGGTTCAACGATCCATATGATCATAATGGTGTGATCTTTTACGAAAAGGAACTGACAGAGCAGCGTCATGCGGCACAACACAGTATGGCGATCGGTGTTTTGAAGAAAAAAATTTAAAATTCACAAAATCTCTATTTTCAAATGGCCGGATATCTGTTATAGTAGATGTTGGTTACAGCAAACAATTTATTTGCACAGAAAGAAGTGTTTATTTTGCGAAAGAAATCACACATACTGTTAGCAAGATATCTGGCAGACCAGATGCCTGCTAATGAGAGCTTACAGTCACATAGAAAAGCATTTTGTCTCGGAAATATCCTTCCGGACATCCAGCCATCCTTTGTAACCAAGAGACATGAATATTTCGGCACTTTTGATGAGGTACAGGGAAAGATCCGCCGTCTGGTAGAGAACGGTCTGGGAGAATACAATGACCGTGTGTTCTGGAGAAGAGCAGGCGAGATCATGCATTACATTGCAGACTACTTTACATTTCCACATAACAGGACATTTGACGGATCTTTGCGTCAGCACAATACGTATGAGAAGCATCTGAAGAATGAACTCAAGGCTTTTGTCGAGAGTGGAAGAGCAGATATTTATGCGGAGAAGAATCTTCGCTTTGATACACTAAACCAGCTTCTTGATTATATCAGAGAGCGTCACAACGTTTACCTTGACCGCAAGCGTTCGATCGAGGAGGATATCCATTATATCTTAAGTGTATGCTTTCAGGTATTCCAGGGATTGTTCCAGCTTTGCCTCCGTGTAGTAGCATCAGGTGTACCGGCAGTAAATATCTGAAAATATGAAAAAAATATGAAATTTACCCAAATCCGCCGGAGTGTAACACTCCGGCGGTTGATTTTGAAAAAACAGTATGCTAAAATAAGCACAGTTATTATGTAAGTTAGAAGATTTTAACATATTCCTTTCAGGAAATGGGAATATGGTCACAGAAGGGAGTTTTTTTGGCAGAATGAAGAATAAATATCTGACAAAGTATTTATGCATCTCAATGATCTCAGCAATGGTTTTGTCCAGCCCGATGTCTATTCTGGCTGCGGATGAAGGAATAGAGAATATGAGTGATTTTGGTGACGGCAGTGACCTGAGTGATGGATCAGGAGGGGAAACACCGGCACCAGAGCCGACTACAGCACCGGAACCGACAACGGCACCAGAGCCAACAACAGCACCGGAACCGACTACAGCACCAGAGCCAACAACAGCACCGGAACCGACAACGACACCGGAGCCGACCGCGACTGTGACGCCAGCACCAACCGCAACACCAGAGCCGACCGCATCTCCGACGCCTACAACATCGGCTGTACCGGAAGCAGTTACATCTCTGATCAACAGTATCAATGCTCTGGCTAAGGAAACACTTACCCTGAATCACGAGTCCAGAGTACAGGAACTTCGTAAGGCTTATGACAAACTGCCGGATGATCAGAAAGCAATGGTCACAAACTATCAGACGCTGGTAGAACTTGAAAAAAAGATTGCAGAACTTAAGAAAAAACAGAATAATAATGGAAATAGTACAGATATTTCTGATGGAACCAAGACGGATGTGACTGGCAAGACCGGTACACCTGTTTATTATGTATCTAATCTTCATGCGGGCAAGGATTTTTATCTGGACAGCCTGAAGGAAAATTATCAGCTCAGTTTTTCCGATGATTTCTCCTCTGTTATGGATGAAATAGAGAAGGAATATAAACAGAAGAATAAACTGACTGATGCCAGTGACAGCAGAAGCGACGGTCTGACCACCTCCGCAGATTCCCTGCTCGTCCGTAACTGGCAGGATATTCTGGCGATTTATGTATATGAGCAGAGCCAGAACGGTGTCAAAGAATTTACTCTTGACTCTTCCTGCAAGGATGATCTTGCGGCGATTTTTGCAAAGATGAACCCGGTTGTCCGTGACAAAGAAAATATCACACATGTTTCTTATGGAAACTATCATATCAATACTTATATTAAACAGAATAATATCGCACAGGATAAGAGAAGCATCCTCAAGAAATACACGGAGACAGACTGCAAGCTTCTTTGCGCGATCGTTACAGATGCCAAGGGATTTGTACGTCAGAGTGTTGGAGATGATGTTTCGGAAGAACGTGTCAATGTCATTACAGCGGCATATTCTCTGGTAGGTGAGGTCGGCTATTTCTGGGGCGGCAAGTCTACTACGATCGGCAAGGATCCGAGCTGGGGAAATGCAGAGAAGGTTTCAGCAGCAGGAAGTCCAAGTACCGGAACAACCAGAGCATATGGGCTGGACTGCAGCGGTTTTGTTACCTGGGCAGTGATCAATGGATATGACAGTACGGACATGCAGAGCAGTGTCGGTGACGGAACTTCTGATCAGTGGGAGAAAGCAAATGTAGTCAGCGAGCAGGATGCACAGCCTGGAGATCTTGTATTCCAGAATGGTCCGGAATCAGGAAGTGACAATCATGTAGGTATCATCTGCGGAAAGACAGATGCAGGTGACTGGATCGCAGTACACTGTTCTTCAAGCAAGAATGGTGTTACAGTTGGTGAAGCCTATGGCGCAAGTTTCCGTTATATTCGTCAGCCATCTTTTTATCCGACACAGGAAGAACTTGCTAAGATGGTAAATGACGGAACTACTGCAAGCAATGCAGAAAAACTCGAAGTCAGTGCAGATATATCTGCTGCTTCTGATGCAGATTTCACTTCAGATGCAGAGACAACAGGTACGAAAGAAGATACAACAGGAATTGATATCAGCTTTGAAGATGATTTCGGTGCAGGAACAGATGATGTGGTATCTGATGGAAGTATTGCCGGAAGCACAGAGGTAGAAGTAACAGATACTCTCAGAAGTATCCTTGAAAAGGGAATGACTGTTTCTTCTGACAGTGCGGCGGTTTATCCAAAACGGCCTGACAACAGCGACATTCAGGTAGAGTTTGAAGATTAATACCTGCGATAAGCCCGCGAGGATCAGTATATGATTTTCGCGGGTTTTTTATGAGGGATTTCTTCTGGGTTATGAATTTCTATAATACAGATTCCATTTTCTGGTATGTTATAATATAAAGAATTGTGTAAGCAGTACAGATTATGAAGAGATTTACAGACGTTGGCTATGATCATAATAAAATAATTCAGGAAATTGGAGGACAAACAGGAAATGAAGAAACGCAGGTTACCTCATAAAATATGCCTGCTTGTGGTGCTGGTCGCAGCTTTGGGACTGGGGCTGAATTCTGTCCACAGATTAAAGGAATCAGGAAGTGCAGAACAGAAGTCGGCAATTCTGGATGCGGCAAAGGGGATTTTTGATCGGGAACCTTCTGAGGTTCAGGAACTGCGGGAGCAGAGCGTGGCGGAGACTGATGAAGCAGGGTATCAGGAGTATTATTTTAATCTTCTTGATGAAGGCGAAAGAAGAATTTACCGGGAAATGCTGGAGGGGATCCAGAACCGGCAGGACAATTTTTATCTGACGACTTCTGAGGAAGCTGAGATCAACAAGGTTTACCATGCACTTCTGAAGGATCATCCGGAACTGTTCTGGGTACATAATCGTCAGGAAGTGTATACGACTTCTTATCAGGGAAGTGATTACTGTGAATTTTCTCCGGGTTATACCTATACTGACCAGGAGGTAACAGAGATCCAGCAGGCAATGGAGACTGCCTGCCAGGAAGTCAAAGGCCTGGTCCTGGAGGGGGCAGACACCTATGAAAAGGTCAAAACCGTTTACACATACCTCATAGACCATGCAGAATATGCATCTTCCGAGGATGATCAGAACATTGCTGGGATCTTCTGGAAAGGGCAGGCTGTCTGTGCTGGCTATGCGAGGGCAGTGCAGTATCTTCTGGAACAGTTTGATATTCCCTGTATTTATGTCGAGGGTGACACCAGAGACAGCGATCAGGGGCATGCCTGGGATATTGTACAGATAGAGGGGCAGTACTATTATGTGGATGCGACAAATGGAGACCAGCCACAGTTCCTCGAAGGAGATGCTGTCCAGCTTGCAGAACACAAAACGATCATTTATGATTATCTGTGTCCGTTTCCGCAGGAGTATGAGCAGGTCTATACCGATTCGGACGAGTTTCCCGTACCGGAATGTACGGCAACAGATAAGAATTTCTATGTGCTGAATGAGGCATGTTTTGATCATTACGATTATCAGAGTTTATATGACTTCTGCTGCATGCGGCTGGATAATGGAGCTGCGGTAGTCCGATTTAAATTCAGGGATCAGGAAGATTTTGACGAAGTTTACCGGCAGTGGATCCAGAGCGGCGGAGATGAATATATTCAAGATGTGGCGCGGTATTATATGGGACTTTATGGGATCAGTACGGTAGAATATCATTATGGAGTCCTGGATAATCTCAAGACCATGTACTTTATGTTTTAGGAGGAGTGTTATGACAGGAATTTTACAACAGATAATGAATACCATGGAACAGACCCGGTCAGCTTCAGTTCTGGACAGCGTTTCCACGATCGGATTTGCAGCTCTTTTTGTCCTTGGCGTGATCAACTGCGTGCTGGGATACCGGCTGCTCCGGTTCTGGATGATGCTGTTCGGTTTCCTGATCGGAGGCGGCATCGGGCTTGGTGTGGCGTATACCATGGGAATCCAGGAAAAATATATGTACGCAGTGATCATGATCGGTGTGGGCATTCTGCTCGCAGTGCTCGCTTTTCTGAGCTATAAGGTCGGAATTTTTATTATCGGTGCAGGTATCGGACTGGGACTTGGAATCTATGTTTTCCATCCGACGACTTCTCTGGTATTTTTCTTCTGTCTGCTGCTTGGCGTGGGACTTGGCGTGCTTGCCATGAAGTGGGCAAGGGTTGTACTGATCGTCGGAACCAGTCTGCTGGGTGGCACTATGGCAGGATTTTCCCTGGCGAAATTTGGAGGACTTGCAGATATTCCATATGGACTTAGCTTGAGCGTGGGCTGTGCACTTCTCGGTATGCTGATCCAGTTTGCGACAAACCGCCGCGTTGTGATCGAAGAAGAGGAATATGACCCACGGGAATATGAGAAAGCCCGGAGAAGTTCTGATTATGTGGATACAGAGGATTATCTTCCGCGCAGAAAGAGAGAAACGGAGGAAGAACAGAGACCTCAGAGAAACTGCAGGAAACGTGAAGAGCATGTAAGAGAACATAATTCTGTTCAGCAGAAACGGGTAGCAGATGTTCCACTTGAGAAAAAAACACGCAAGCGCAGGCTCGATGATCCGGCACCGGAACGGGAGGAGACAGTTGTATACCGTCCAAAGAGAACCAGCGCATCTGCGGGAACAGGGCGCAGTGGCAGCGGTAATGTGAATGACAGAAATGTAAATAATAGAAATATAAATAACCGAAATGTCAGACGGAATACTTATGAGGATGATTATTACGATGAACGTTATGATGTTTACTATGATGACGAGCCGATCGACGAGGAGGATCTTGACGAGCAGATCATTCAGGAAATGATGGATGAGGATGACCGCGAAGGCGAAGAGATCTGGAACCGGATCTCCGGAAAGAATTCAAGAAATACAAAGAATACAAAACGAAACAGAAATGCCAGATAAGAGGCAGGAAAGAAGGTCACAATGGCAAAGGAAGCAAAGACAAATGCAATGAGAATGCTGGATCGCCAGAAGGTGAAGTATGAGGCGTTCCCTTATGAATGCGATGAATTTATAGATGGACTCCACAGTGCAGACCTGATCGGCGCACCATACGAACAGTCCTTCAAGACACTGGTCATGGAGGGCAAAAGCGGCGGCTATTATGTATTCGTAGTTCCGATCGAGAAAGAAGTAGACCGCAAGGCAGCAGCCAAAGCAGTCGGCGAGAAAGCAGTAGATATGATCCATGTCAAGGATATCCTCAAGATCACTGGATATGTAAGAGGCGGCTGCAGTCCGCTCGGGATGAAGAAAGCATATCCGACAGTTTATGATGCATCCGCGGGAAACTTTGATGAGATCTATGTGAGCGGCGGAAGGATCGGACTGACACTCAAGGTTCCGCTTGAACCACTTCTCAAGGTGACCAATGGGAAGCTTGCTGATATTACCATGAAATGACAAATATATAAAAATCCCCTGTTCCATGAGAAGTGTCTCGGGAACAGGGGATTTCTTGTATATGGAATAAATCAGATGCAAAGATTTAGTTATCCGCAGCGTCTTCTTCGTTGACCTGGAAGACATGGCGTTTCTTGGCCATTTCGTCGCTTGCCAGATATTCGTCGTAAGTTGTGATCTTGTCGATCAGCTTGCCATCCGGAAGGATCTCCATGATACGGTTTGCAGTTGTCTGTACAAACTGATGATCGTGTGAGGTGAAAAGGATAACACCCGGGAATTTGATCAGTCCGTTGTTCAGGGCAGTGATGCTTTCCATGTCAAGGTGGTTGGTAGGCTCATCAAGGATCAGGATGTTCGCGCCGGAGATCATCATCTTGGATAACAGGCAGCGGACTTTCTCGCCACCGGAGAGTACGCGGACTTTCTTGACACCGTCTTCGCCCGGGAAGAGCATTCTTCCGAGGAAGCCACGTACATAAGTAGCGTCCTTGATCTCAGAGTACTGGGTCAGCCAGTCTGTGATGGTAAGGTCATTGTCGAATTCCTGTGTATTGTCCTTCGGGAAATAAGCCTGGGAAGTAGTAACGCCCCATTTGTAGGTTCCTTCATCCGGTTCCAGCTCTCCTGTAAGGATGCGGAAGAATGTTGTGATCGCCTGCTCGTTGGCACCGACGAAAGCAACTTTGTCGTCATGACCGAGAGTGAAGCTGATGTTGTCAAGAACTTTTACACCATCGATGGTCTTGGAAAGGTTCTCGACCATAAGTACTTCGTTTCCGATCTCGCGGTTCGGACGGAAGTCGATGTAAGGATATTTACGGCTGGATGGACGCATGTCGTCAAGCTGGATCTTCTCCAGGGCACGCTTACGGGAAGTAGCCTGTTTGGACTTGGAAGCGTTGGCACTGAATCGGGAAATGAATTCCTGGAGTTCTTTGATCTTTTCTTCCTTTTTCTTGTTGGCTTCTTTCATCTGTTTGATGAGGAGTTGGCTGGATTCGAACCAGAAGTCGTAGTTTCCGGCATATAACTGAATCTTGCCGTAGTCGATATCTGCGGTGTGAGTACAGACTTTATTAAGGAAGTAACGGTCATGGGATACAACGATGACGGTATTGTCAAAGTTGATCAGGAATTCCTCGAGCCATTCGATCGCCGGGAGATCCAGGTGGTTGGTAGGCTCATCGAGGAGCAGGATGTCCGGGTTTCCAAAAAGTGCCTGAGCAAGAAGGACTTTGACCTTCTGGCTTCCGGTCAGGTCTGCCATCTGTGTGTAATGAAGATCGGTATCAATGCCAAGTCCGTTCAGAAGAGTAGCAGCATCAGATTCTGCTTCCCATCCGTTCATCTCTGCGAATTCGCCCTCGAGTTCACTGGCACGGATTCCGTCCTCATCTGTGAAATCTTCTTTAGCGTAGATCGCTTCTTTTTCTTTCATGATCTCGTACAGTCTGGCATTTCCCATGATGACGGTGTCGAGAACCTGATAAGCGTCATATTTGAAGTGGTCCTGCTGCAGGAAAGAAAGACGCTGGCCAGGAGTGATAACGATATCTCCGTTGGTCGGCTCAAGCTGTCCGGACAAGATCTTGAGGAAAGTAGACTTACCGGCACCGTTTGCACCGATCAGACCATAACAGTTTCCCTCTGTGAATTTGATGTTGACATCCTCAAAGAGAGCTTTCTTGCCAACACGCAGTGTGATATTATTTGCTGAAATCATAAAGTACCTCTTTTCTTGATTATGGTTTCTTGGTTTTCTTATTATTTTTATGCATTCACATCTCATTTTACAGTAAAAAGAGGATTTTGCAAGACTTAATCCTTGATTTTTGCGGGAAAAACGAAGAAGCTGTTGAAAATAATTAAAAATCCGGCTGAAAAATTAAAAATAATGTTGAATTTATACAATAAAATTGTTATAATCCATACCAATAGGCTGTAGTAAGAAACAAAAGGTACGCAGACAGATAAGGACGCAAAGGAGAGGGACGTCCGAGACAGCAGAGAAAGGGCTTAAACTATGTTGATTACCAGAGAATGTGATTATGCAGTAAGGGTCGTGCGCGCACTGGCGGCAGGCGGGAGGATGAGTGTTGGGGATATCTGTGATAAGGAATTTATCACAGCACCTTTTGCCTACAAGATCCTTAAGAAACTTCAGAAAGCAGAGATTGTAAAGGGATTTCGGGGAGTGCATGGGGGGTATTCCCTGAACCGCAGGGCAGAGGATCTGACTCTTTACGATATTTATACAGCGATCGATCCGGAATTCCTGATCATCGACTGTCTGGAACCGGGATATGAGTGTCCACGCAATGGTGAGGGTGACCATGCGTGTACCATACACTGTGAGCTGTGCAAGATCCAAAAGGAACTTTGCGGAATGCTTAAGAGCAGTAACCTTAAGGATCTTCTTCCATCGGACTTTATGGAAGAGCCGGTCGATTCCTGAAAAGCAGAACAGAATGTCGTTTTTGGTACAAAACACCAGAGAATTTGTTACAGTTCACAAAAAGTAAGCGGACTGTAACTTTTTTGTATGTAAATATGTACAGAAAAAATACAATCCAGATTGGACAATCCGAAAGGCGTATGCTATAATAATGAATGGACTTTTAGACCGCTTACTGGTCTAGAGATAAAAAATTTTTCATCATACCTTTAAGGAGGAAACAAACTATGGCAAGAAAGATGAAAACCATGGATGGTAACCATGCAGCCGCTCATGCTTCTTATGCATACTCAGATGTAGCTGCTATCTACCCGATCACTCCTTCATCTGTTATGGCGGAAGCAACAGATGAGTGGGCAACTCAGGGAAGAAAGAACATCTTTGGACAGGAAGTACAGGTTACAGAGATGCAGTCTGAGGCTGGTGCAGCAGGTGCTGTTCACGGTTCTCTGGCAGCAGGTGCCCTGACTACAACCTACACAGCTTCCCAGGGTCTTCTGCTTATGATCCCGAACCTTTACAAGATTGCTGGTGAGCAGCTTCCGGGAGTTATCAACGTATCTGCCCGTGCACTTGCTTCCCACGCACTTTGTATTTTCGGTGACCATTCCGACGTTATGGCCTGTCGTCAGACTGGATGTGCAATGCTTTGTGAGTCTTCTGTACAGGAGGTTATGGACCTTACACCGGTTGCTCATCTTGCAGCAATCAAAGGAAAAGTTCCGTTCATCAACTTCTTCGACGGATTCCGTACATCTCATGAGATCCAGAAGATCGAGACATGGGACTATGAAGATCTGAAAGATATGGCAGATATGGACGCAATCGCAGAGTTCCGTAACCGTGCTCTGAACCCGAACCATCCATGTCAGAGAGGTTCCGCTCAGAACCCGGATATCTTCTTCCAGGCAAGAGAGGCATGTAATCCATATTATGACGCTCTTCCGGCAGTTGTTCAGGAGTACATGGACAAAGTTAACGAGAAGATCGGAACAGATTACAAACTGTTCAACTACTACGGAGCTGCTGACGCTGAGCACATCATCGTAGCTATGGGTTCCGTAAACGATACCATCGAGGAGACAATCGATTACCTTATGGCAGCTGGCAAGAAAGTCGGTGTTGTTAAAGTTCGTCTTTACAGACCATTCTGTGCACAGGCTCTTATCGATGCAATCCCGGATACAGTTAAGCAGATCTCTGTTCTTGACAGAACAAAAGAGCCAGGAGCACTTGGCGAGCCTCTGTATCTTGATGTTGTTGCAGCTCTTCGCGACAGCAAGTTCAGCGATGTTAAGATCTTTACAGGACGTTACGGACTTGGTTCCAAAGATACAACACCTGCACAGATCGTAGCAGTATATGAGAACACTGAGAAAGAGAAATTCACAATCGGTATCGTTGATGATGTTACAAACCTTTCTCTTGAGACAGGTGCACCACTTGTTACAACACCAGAGGGAACAACAAACTGCAAGTTCTGGGGACTTGGAGCTGATGGTACTGTAGGTGCTAACAAGAACTCCATCAAGATCATCGGTGACAACACAGACATGTACGCTCAGGCTTACTTCGATTATGACTCCAAGAAGTCCGGCGGTGTTACAATGTCTCACCTTCGTTTCGGTAAGAAACCGATCAAATCCACATACCTGATCCACAAAGCAAACTTTGTTGCATGTCACAATCCGTCCTATGTAAACAAATACAACATGGTTCAGGAACTTGTTGATGGCGGTACATTCCTTCTTAACTGTGCATGGGATATGGAAGGTCTTGAGAAACATCTCCCGGGACAGGTTAAAGCATTCATCGCTAACCACAATATCAAATTCTACACCATCGATGGTGTTAAGATCGGTATTGAGACTGGCATGGGACCAACACGTATCAACACAATCCTTCAGTCTGCATTCTTCAAACTTACAGGAATCATTCCGGAAGAGCAGGCGATCGAACTGATGAAAGCAGCAGCAAAAGCTACTTACGGACGTAAGGGTGATGACGTTGTTCAGAAGAACTGGGCAGCTATCGATGCTGGTGCAAAACAGGTTGTAGAAGTTAAAGTTCCGGAGAGCTGGAAAGATGCAGCTGATGAAGGTCTCTTCATGGCTCACGCTAACCACGGTGCTCAGGATGCTCAGGACTTCGTAAACAACATCCAGTGCAAGATCAATGCTCAGGAAGGTAACTCCCTCCCTGTATCTGCATTCACAGAATATGTTGATGGTACTACACCGTCCGGAACAGCAGCATACGAAAAACGTGGTATCGCTGTAAACGTACCGGTATGGCAGCCAGAAAACTGTATCCAGTGTAACCGTTGTGCATATGTCTGCCCACACGCAGCAATCCGTCCGGTAGCACTGACAGAAGAAGAAGCAGCTAACGCTCCAGAAGGAATGGCTACTCTTCCGATGACAGGTATGAAAGATTACAAATTCACCATGACTGTATCAGCTTATGACTGTACAGGATGTGGTTCCTGTGCAAATGTCTGCCCAGGCAAGAAAGGTGCAAAAGCCCTTGCTATGGAAAACATGGAAGCAAACGCAGGACTTCAGAAATTCTTCGATTACGGAAGAGAACTTCCGATCAAAGAAGATGTTGTTGCTAAATTCAAAGAAACAACTGTTAAGGGAAGCCAGTTCAAACAGCCTCTGCTTGAGTTCTCCGGAGCATGCGCAGGTTGTGGTGAAACACCTTACGCTAAACTGATCACACAGCTGTTCGGTGACAGAATGTACA